>TARA_R110002167_G_scaffold29239_2_pt1 | contig 68757 bp, 65 predicted proteins | sample TARA_R110002167 | Tara Oceans TARA_R110002167 (sample SAMEA4398238) | marine metagenome | biome: Polar Biome; feature: [MES] marine water layer (ENVO:01000295) within the mesopelagic zone...; material: water (ENVO:00002006), including particulate matter (ENVO:01000060) such as......
TTCCAGCAACTTCACCTAAACGACAAACTATCCCCTCACTTAGCCAGAATGAAAAAGGGGTCAGGTTACTTGATCCCAGAGGATCAAGTAACCTGACCCCTTGATCTGTTGATCTGATGCCCCCTTTGATCTGCGAGCCTTGCATTTCCCTCCGAATTGAACCACACGCAGGATCGCAGCGTATAAGACGATGCAATGCACAGGAGAGCACCATGATTCCAAGACTTGTTCGTTACACCTCACTTTTGTTTCTAAGCTTTACTGCGAGCGTCACTATGGCTATCGAGGAACCAGACTTTAGCGTTGTTACACAAGTCGATGGCGTGGAGTATCGGCAGTACGCGCCTTACCTACTCGCCGAGACCTTGATAGAGGGAGAAAGCGATCGCAATGATGCGGCAAACGAGGGCTTCTCTCGTTTATTCAAGTACATATCGGGTGCAAACTCCGTTCAAACGAAAATCGCGATGACGGCACCGGTTCAGCAGACTCCTAGCCGCAAAATCGCTATGACTGCACCAGTTCAAGAGACCTCAACTCCCGAGGGCTGGAAGATTGCCTTTGTCGTGCCTAACGAATTTACGATAGACACGGTTCCGCTTCCGACCAATCCTGCGGTCAGCATCCGAGAAGTACCGGGTGAAATTTTCGCGGTGGTCACTTACTCTGGCCGCTGGACCGAAAGGAACCTCGCCACCCACAGCGCAGAGCTATTGAACAAACTGCAGCAATCCAATATTGCAGTGCAAGGCGAGGTAATAAGCGCTGCCTATAACTCGCCCTTCGCGTTGCCGTTTCTGCGCCGCAATGAGGTAATGGTAAGAGTTGACAGAGTACCCAGCACCTAAAGAAGATCGACTGGATCAAAGGGGTTGGATTGGATCAAAGGGGTCAGAGTAACTTGGTTTTTCAAATTACTCTGACCCCTTTGATCGACCCCGTTGATCCTCTATGATGCGGGTTCCCCTTACAGTTCAAGCTATTCAATGCCAAAGACCTCCTCGACAGCAGTCACGCGCAAAATCCTGCGCCAAGCAGCCCTTCACCACCAAGGGCTGACGAAGGCCGCCCCCTTTGGTGCCGGCAAGCAAGCAACGCTTAACGCCCTCGAGCACCTTTCCTATGTGCAGATCGATACGCTCGCAGTAGTGGAGCGCGCGCACCACCATATCCTCTGGTCGCGAATCCCTAGCTACAAGCCCGTACATCTCGAGAGCCTGTTGGAAGAGCGCAAGATATTCGAACACTGGTCCCACGCGGCAGCTTTTCTGCCAATGCGTGACTATCGTTTCGCATTGCCACGCATGAATGCTGTGAAGCGAGGCGAATCAGGTTGGTTTGCGAGTGTAAGCGAAAAAGATGAGAAGGAAGTGTTGGCGCGCATTCGAAGCGATGGACCATTGCGGTCGCGGGATTTCGAATCCCCTAAAAAGCAGCAAGGGAGTTGGTGGAACTGGAAACCCGCGAAGAAAACTTTAGAGAAGTTATTCTTCCAGGGCGATTTGATGGTGTCATCGCGTCAGGGAATGCAGAAAGTCTATGACTTACGCGAACGGGTGTTGCCAAATAATACAGATACGCGTGAGCCTAACCTTCGCGAGTTCTCAGAATACCTCATCGAGTCATCACTTACAGCACATGGATTTACCACGCAAAAACAAATTACGCACTTACGCCAAGGAAAGGAGCTTCGGAATACTATTAACGCTTTACTAAAAGAGCGTATAGCACAAGGGGCTCTCATCGAATTTACTGTACCAGGCCTGCCCACCGTATTCGCCGCACCAGAATTATTTGAAATGAACCGAGCCAAAAGCGACAACAAGGTGCGCCTTCTTTCTCCATTCGATAACTTTGTAATTCACCGCACTCGCATCGAGAAAATATTCGATTTCAACTATAGCATCGAGTGCTACACCCCGAAGCCTAAGCGAAAGTTTGGCTATTTCTGTTTGCCAATCCTGTACCGAGAGGCGCTAGTGGGTCGAGCGGATTGCAAGGCGGATAGGAAAAGCAAACACCTAGATGTGCTACACCTGCATATTGAGAGCTCGATTGGCGACAGAGAAGAATTCGACTCAGCCCTAGCGCTGGCTCTGCAGAAATTCGCCGCTTTCAATGGCTGCGATGCCTACACCGTGCACAAAATCAGTGGGTAGAGGATCAAAGGGGCGGAGAGGATCAACGGGATCAAAGGGGTCAGAGTAACTTGATCGATTCTCGATCAAGTTACTCTGACCCCTTTGATCCTTACTTGAAGTTCAAGTTACTCTGACCCCTTTGGTCCCTTTGTTCTTTGGTTTAGGGCAGCGCAAACACCAACAACTCCGGCACCGGATTGCTGAGCACACTCAGCGCGATGTACTGCTTGCCGTTCACAGAGTAAGTCATTGGAGCTCCGCCGCCATTGGCGGGCAGATCGATGGTCTTGAGCTCTTCCCCTGTCATCTTGTCCCGGGCCACTAACACGGCTCCGTCCAAAGTAGTCTGCGCGTGTATCAATAGGGTTGCCGTCACCAGTACCGCCTGTCGACCTCCGCCGCCTAATGGGGGCAGATCCATACCCGCGAGGTCCGGGTGGTTCGTGACGGGGGCATAGTCTTTGCCATTGGCCTGTTGCCACAGTATTTCGCCCTTGTTCATGTCGATGGCGGTTATGGTGGCGTAGGGAGGCTTGAGTATCGGCAAGCCTCGAGGCCCGCGCACCGCCTGATTGGAAAGACGCAGATAGTCAAAATTCGACTCGTTCGGATCCAGCGTCGTCATCAACGGTGCATTCGGACTATTACTCGAAGGGATGTAGAGAATGCCATTACGGGGGTCTACTCCCGCTCCAGTCCAATTTGCACCACCCCCCGCGCCGGGCAGAATAATGGTGCCACGATTGCCGCCTGGTACAGTCTCCGAAGGAGGAGTGAATAGTGGCCCATAGGTATAGTCCTTCAGAATCTCTTCGGCCTCGGCGCGTATCTCGGGCGTAAAATCGACGAGATAGTCCACAAACATGCCTTGCCGTGCGAAGGCTGGCGGTTTGCTCGGGAATGGTTGTGTAGGAGACAAACGCTCGCCCGGCAGCCCATTCTGCGGCACGGGTAGTTCATTGATCGGCCACACGGGCTCGCCGGTTACGCGATCCAGCACATAGGTAAAACCCTGCTTGGTCACTTGCGCCAAGGCCTTGATAGTGCGGCCATCTACATTGATGTCGATCAGATTAGGCGCCGCTGGATTGTCGAAATCCCACACGCCATGATGCACCGTTTGGAAATGCCAAACGCGCTCACCGGTGCGTGCATCCAGAGCCACAATGCTCTCGCTAAACAGATTGTCACCGGGACGATGACCGCCATAGAAATCATCGGTAGCCGCTTCCATAGGCAGGTAGACATAACCCAACTCAAGGTCAGCACTCATCATGGACCACACACCGCCATTGCCTGCAGTACGCCAAGAGTCTTCTTCCCAAGTGTCGTTGCCAAACTCGCCTTCCAAGGGAATCGTGTGGAAGGTCCAAACCGTCTCGCCGGTGCGGATATCGTAGCCCCGAATCCACAAAGGTGGGCGCTCCTTGTATCGAGGGCGGTTTGAGGTGATCTGCGACACCACTAGGATATCGCCAACGACTATCGGAGGAGAGACAGAGCCCAGTGGTTGCGAACCCAGATAGTCCAGCTCGTCGCGCGTAGCTCGAGGGATGCCGTCGGTCAAGTCGATGCGGCCATTGGCGAAACTGGTATCAACCGATCCATCTTCTAATTTGAGTGAATATACGAAGCCATCGTTGGTGCTAACTAAGATGCGTTGTGCGTCGCCATCTCGCCAATAAGCCACACCGCGCTGGTGGAATCCCAAAGCGCCTACCGGGGCCCCATTTCTATAGACCTCGGGGTTGAAGTGCCACAGGGTCTGACCCGTGACAGCGTCAATAGCGGCCACTTGATTCAGCGAGGTGATCATGTAGAGGATGCCATCGATCATCAATGGCGTGCCCTGCATGCGCCCGAAGGAGACCTCCCGGTCCACATCATCGAAGCTCAGGTCGCCGTCAAGCGAGCGCCAACGCCAAGCTAAAGCGAGTTTATCGAAATTCTCTGCGTTAATTTGATCTAGGCCGCTGTACTTCGTGGACCCAGCATCACCAGCATAACTGGCCCATTGACCATCGTTAACGCCATATTGCGCTTGAGTAGAAACACAGAAAAAAATCGCGCCGGCATAGAGTGCTGGCTTAAGTATGTCTTTGATTGTGCTTGTTTTTATTATTTTCACACGTCTAATCTCCGGAAGGGTTAAGAACCTGAAGGAAAATCACGAAACTCAGTGTAAGGAAAAGCTGCTGCTATGAATAGTGAGTTTTTGACTGCATTTGTGCCGCCGGTCATTTCGAAAACTGACTTCTTGAATGCGTTTACACAAGAACTGTCTAGGACTATAGTTGCTCTGATCAGCATACCTTAATGTTTGCGCTGTCTTTTCGGTAAGCTTATTCGAAAACAGACGTCTAAAAATGACGCAGAATAATAAAAAGGAGTTGTTCATGAGAATAAAGCACTGGAAGTCCCTTGCTACGGGCCTATTGGCAACACTTGCCTACGTCAGCCCCACACAAGCAGCAGATCCTATTGGCAACTTCGCCTTGCTGGATGTTAAGGGCGATTTTCACCAACTCAATAAGTATGGCTACCAAGACGCGCTGGTGATTGTTGCGCAGGCGAATGGTTGCGAAGCCAACTACGAAGACAACTTCAAATACAAATTACTCGAAACTGACTATAAGAACGCTAATATCAGCTACTTAATGCTGAATATTGCGGGCGAGAGCCGTGATGCGGTGCGTCAGGAAGCCGAGACCTTCGATTACGAGTGGCCAATGCTGATCGACAGCTCACAGCTCGTAGCTGAATCCCTAGGCATCACTAAGGCCGGAGAAGTCGTCATCATCGACCCGCAGCGCATGCAGATACTCTATCGCGGCCCTGTTCAGTCAGGCGCCCGCGCCAATGACCCAGTGCGCATGAAGATAGACACCGCACTCGAGACCGCCTTGACCGGAGACACTCGAAGCGCTGAGACCATCGCTATGGCTGCCGACGGCTGCGAAGTTGCGTTTCCTGGCAAGCAGATGCATGCGTCTAGCGCGCCTGACTACGTCAACGACATCGCCCCAATCCTGAAAGAGCAATGTGTCGATTGTCACCGTAAAGGCGGCATCGCACCCTTCGCAATGGACAGCCATCAAATGGTAATGGGCTGGTCCACAATGATGCGCGAAACGCTCATGACTAAGCGCATGCCGCCCGCGCAGGTAGACCCCGACATCAAGCACTTCCAGAATGCTCGATATATCAGCGACGAAGACCTGCAGACCCTAGTGCATTGGATCGACGCCGGCGCACCACGCGGCGACAATATGGTTGAGCCTTTAGCCGGCCTTACCTTCCAGGAAGGCTGGGATCTCGGCGAGCCAGACTTAGTGGTCTATGCAGAAGACTTCGTAGTCCCTGCCACTGGCGTAATCGACTACCGCTACCCCATCATCGATCTCCCCTTCGAGGACGACGTATGGGTGAAGGCTGTGCAGTTTGTGCCACAAGAGCGCTCTGTAGTGCACCACATGATCGCTAGCATCGTAGAGCCACAATACAGCCGTGAGCTCGAGGCCGAGGAGCGTGGCGAGGTGCGTTTCCTTGAGGGTTATGCTCCGGGCAAAGAGGCCGCTACCGTATTCCCAGAAGGCACCGGCGTGCTTATCCCCAAGGGCTATAAGATTCGTCTAGACTCCCACTACACGACGATGGGCAAAGAGACGCGCGATCGCACCGCTATCGGCATCTACCTCTCAGACGAGGTGCCAGAGCATGAATTCCGTACCTATCGACTGTCCCATGAAGGGCAGAATCTGGTAATTCCTGCTGGAGAGATGGATCACCGCATGTATGCGAGCTATACCTTCGACAAGGAAGTAACTCTGTTCGCATTCCGCCCCCATATGCACACTCGTGGCAAAGATATGCGCTTCAAGGTGATCTACCCCGATCACAGCTCTGAAGACCTCATCAATGTCGCAAACTACAATTTCAACTGGCAGCCAACCTATCGCCTCACCGACCCGATGGTAATTCCAGCGGGCTCGCGCGTAGTGATTGACGGCGCCTTCGATAATTCTGAGTTCAACCCAGGCGCCGTAGACCCTAGCGTCGATTCCTTGGGTGGCTTGCAGACTTGGGACGAAATGTTCGCGGGCTATTTGACCTACACCTATAACGACGAGATGTAAGGTATCGTCGCTTCCACTTGAAGGGCCAGAGTCACTTGCGTGCAAGAGACTCTGGCCCTTTTCATTTCAAAGGTTGGAAAGATGAAAAAAATAATAAAAAACATAGGGATAGTTCTGGGCCTAGCTCTCATCATCGGCGTTACCTACTACGTCTACACAGCACCCTACACGCGCATAGCAGGTGTACGCATCGGCGGCACACTCACCCCTGCCCCTGCAGACTGGAATACCGTCAACGGTCGCGGCGTCGGCTGGATCAAGACTGGGGGCTTCCCCCCTTTTGTAGTCCACATGATCTATTCGACGGACGAGGGCGGCATTATCACCGCTACGAGACCCGATGGCGGATACTGGGCCAAGCGCGCGCGAGTAGCGCCCAATGGTTATATCCGCGTGGGCGACGAAACTTTTGCCATGAAAGCAACAGAGATATTCGGCGAGGCTAAGATCCCCTATCTCGAAAGCTATGGCAGCAATAACAATATGCCGATGCGCTACGATTTCGCAGAAGAAGTTATCCGCGGTCAGAACGAACCCTTATATACTTGGGAGGTGTTCTATTGGACACCCCGCTAAGCACCTATTCGTTTAAAACATATTCAGATAAGAACAGGACCACCCTATGAGATTCACAAGTACTACGCTCGCAAGCCTACTCCTAACATTAAGTACCAGCGCAGCGATTGCGGATGAGAGCATTTTGTTTATCGGCAATAGCTTCACCTATGGCTTTGGATCGGCCGCGAGATTTTATCGTGCCGATACCGTGACGGATCTCAATAACGAAGGCATAGGGGGCGTACCCGCCTTGTTCAAATCTTTCGCGGATCAAGCGGGCCTCGACTACGAGGTGGCTCTAGAGACTCGAGGCGGCAGTGGGCTAGATTTCCATTTGGCGGAAAAGCGCGGCGTAATAGGCCGCAGGCCTTGGGACAAAGTGGTGATGCATGGCTATAGCACGCTAGACAGCGCCCAACCTGGCAATCCAGCAACGCTAATTGAGACTGCAGGGCAAATGGCAGAATTTCTTCACGGCCTGAACCCAGAGGTCGAGGTTTATCTCACTGCGACTTGGTCTCGCGCCGATCAAGTGTATGTGGAAGACCGCCCTTGGTCGGACACGCCAATCGAGCAAATGGCGCTCGATATTCGTGCCGGCTACGACCAAGCCGCCGCCAATGCCGCGGCCATCAAGTCGGTCAACCCAGTAGGCGAGGCATGGACACGTGCAATGACGCTAGGCGTCGCCGATGCGAACCCCTATGACGGTATCGAACTAGATAAAGTAAACCTCTGGACTTACGATCATTACCACGCCAGTGACTATGGCTATTATCTCGAGGCCCTTGTCGTGTTCGGTAATGTCACAGGCTTAGACCCGCGCTCCCTCGGCGAGAACGAATGTTCCGCCTATGAGTTAGGCATGTCCCGCACGCAAGTGCGCGGCCTGCAACAGGCCGCATTCGAACAACTGGCGAGCGAAGGCAAGGTCACGCCCAACCCCCTCTCCCTTCCAAGACCCGTCTCACCCGAACACTGCAATTAAGCTCTCGTAGTTTTACTGCTCTGCTCTCGCCGCTAAAGCGCGTCGATTCGAACATTGATTCGATGAAATGCCGCTTTAGCAGGTCAGCCACCTCTGGCGTCAGTAGTGCCTGCCATTCTTCGCGTGTAACCTCTCCTCCCGTAATACCCCAATCCATTTAGCTTACTTATTGAGGTTCACCTCCAATGTTTAAACGTTATTCTCTAAAGGCTTTTGCCTTGTTTGCACTGCTTCTGAGCGCACAATTTGCCAGCGCCGACGTCAGCGGTAACTGGATTTTCGCTGTGACTATAATGGATCAAACCGGTAATCCACAGGTCACAATGGCACAAGATGGCGCTGTACTGACAGGCCATTACAACGGCCAGCTAGGCAACTCCGATTTCAAAGGAACGGTAAACGGCGATGACTTCCAATTCGTATTGGCAAGTGAAGCTGGCTCCGTAACTTACAAAGGCACTTTGCAAGCAGACGGCACAATCAAGGGTTCCCTAGACGCAGCAGGCATGGCGCAAGGCACCTTTACTGCTAAGAAAGCGAACTAAAGTTTGATTTTATATCCGACCCCATAGGTCGAAACGATCCATTCTTTACTTTCGGCAGTCGCGCGGTGAATCTAGTTAGTGCGGTACTTGATTCGACTTTGACCTCGCCATCATGGGCCTCGATAACCGATTTGACGATCGCGAGGCCTAGCCCTGCCCCCTCACTATTACGTGCACGTGACGGATCGATACGATAGAAGCGATCGAAAATGCTGGCGAGATGTTTCGGGGCAATCACAGGTCCGCAATTCTCCACCGTAATCGAAGCGCTCTCGGAATCTTGCGCCAGAACAACATTCACGACGGCGTTTTTTGGCGAATGATAGATCGCATTGGAGAGCAAATTCGTGAAGGCGCGGCGCAGTAGATCGCGATCGCCCTGTACTAGAACGCTCTTGGGGTTGACCACGAGAGTAACACCCCGCTCATCGGCGAACGCATCGAAGAATTCGAACAGAGCCTGAAACTCATCCTGCAGGTCGATAGGCGTGCTGCTGAGTTTGATCAAGCCGTTCTCGCTCTTGGCGAGCCACAGCATATCGTTCACCATCTTGTTCAAGCGTTCCTGCTCTTCTAAAACGGAGTAAAGCAGCTCGCGATAGTCCGCATCGCTGCGCGCCTTCGACAAACCCACCTGAGTCTGCGTAATCATATTCGTTAAGGGCGTGCGCAGCTCATGGGCGATGTCGTCGGAGAAATGCGAGAGTTTGCTGAAGCCCACCTCTAGCTGCTCGATCATCTGATTGAAGGACAACACTAAGTCCTGCAGCTCGATGGGCACGGCGATAGGGTCGAGGCGAGTGTCCAGTTTATTAGTTTGAATGGTACGCACACGGTGGCTGACTCCGCGCAGCGGGCGCAGACCTTGGTACACGCCTATCCACGCCGCGAGCAGGGTAAGCACGCCAGCGCCGAGTATGATTAACCAAAGGCTCTGCCGAAAAGAATCTAAGAATTCCATATGGAACTCCATGTCGATCGCACTGGTGATCTGATAGCTCACACCCGCAATCGAACTCGCGACTACGACGCCACGATAGGTCTTGCTGTCGATCGCCCACAACTCCAAGTTTTCCGCGTTGACAGTCGCCGCAGGAGAAACGCTAGGGAGTGCGGAGGAAAAATCCAAACCAGCGGAGCTAAATAGAATGGCACCTGCTCCGTCTTTTACTTCATAGAAAACATCATGGTGTCCGGAGATCGCGGAGGAAAGGCTAGCAGGCATCGAGACGAAATCACCATCTTCGTGCGCTAGTGCGTGCTCTATAGAGTCCACCATCACGCGCAGCTCATCGGCATCCTGTTCGATAAAATGACGCTCTACGGTACTGAGCACCAAACGACTAATCAGTAAGAGGCTGAGCCCGATGGCGAGCATCACGAATAGCATTACGCGCAGAGAAAGGGACAGTGGCCGCTTTAGCTTAGGCTTCATCGACTTGCTCCAACTCTAGCTTATAGCCCATGCCTCGCACGGTGTGAATCAACTTCGGTTCAAACTCATCGTCAATCTTGGAGCGCAGGCGACGGATGGCGACATCGATGACATTGGTGTCGCTGTCGAAGTTCATATCCCACACTTGCGAGGCGATGATCGAGCGTGGCAACACTTCGCCCTGGCGCCGCATCAATAGCTCCAACAAGCAGAATTCCTTGTGACTAAGATTGATACGCTTGCCCGCACGAGTAACGCGGCGCTTGAGTAAGTTGACCTCGAGATCGGCCACCTGCAGCTCGTCTTGTACGACAGGAGCTTGCGTGCGCCTTAGGAGGCTACGCACTCGTGCCAACACCTCCACGAAGGCGAAGGGCTTGATGAGATAGTCGTCCGCGCCGAGCTCTAGCCCTTTCACGCGGTCATCGACGCTGTCGCGCGCAGTGAGGAACAGCACCGGAGTCGCAAGCTTCGCCTCGCGCAGGGATTGCAAGATGCGCCAGCCATCCACGTCGGGCAGCATGACGTCTAGGATGATGAGGTCGAAACTCTCCGTCATGGCCAGATGATGACCGTCGAGCCCGTTGCGCGCTAGGCTCACGGCAAAGCCAGCCTCAGTAAGGCCCTGGCGCAGATAATCCGCGGTCTTCGTCTCGTCCTCTACCACCAATAAGCGCATGTCTCTTTGTCTCTTTTAAAGCAATACATCGAGGTTAGTGGGGCCATACCAACACTTGGATGACATCAAGATTACAAAGTTCTCATCTTCTCGTCATCGGTGTGCAAGCCAAGTTTCGCTACAGTGTTGCCCAAGATCCGAATTTAAAGGCAACCCGAATGCACAAACGACCACCACTGCCACCTTCCCAGTCCCGTCGGCAATTGCTGCAGAGCCTAATACTGGGGGGCGTCGCAAGCGCCCTGCCTTCTACAACACTAGGCGCGCAGTCTAACACCATCGCCGATGCCGCGCGGGGCACTGCGCCTGTAATTCATGGGCCAGTGGTAGACCTAGTGGTCGAGCAGGCGCGGGTGAATTTCACAGGGCAGTCGCGCATCGCCACCACGATCAACGGCTCTCTTCCCGCGCCGACCCTGAAGTTTCACGAGGGCGACGAGGTCACTATTCGCGTCACCAATCGCCTACAGGTGCAAACCTCGATTCACTGGCACGGCATCATCCTGCCCTTCCAAATGGATGGCGTGCCGAGCATCAGCTTCGACGGCATCCCACCTGGCGAGACCTTCACCTATCGCTTCAAGCTGGAGCAAAGCGGCACCTATTGGTACCACTCCCACAGCGGTTTTCAGGAAATGACGGGGATGTATGGCGCCCTGATCATCGAGCCAAAAGCGGGCGAAGCGTATGAAGTAGAGCGCGACTACATCGTGCAATTGTCCGATTGGACCGATGAAGAACCGATGCGCGTGTTCAATAAACTGAAGATTCAAAGCGACATGTACAACTTCAATCAACCGACAGTTGGAGACTTCTTCGCAGATGTCGCCAATGGCGGTATCGGCTTGGCCATGGACAAGCGTCGCATGTGGAATCAGATGCGGATGAACCCATCGGATCTCGCCGACCTGTCTGCCCACACGCTTACCTTTCTGATGAATGGCAGCCCCGCTGACGCGAACTGGACCGCAATCTTCAAGCCGGGCGAACGTGTGCGCCTACGGATCATCAACGCCTCCAGTAACACCTTGTTTGACGTGCGCATCCCTGGATTGTCGATGCAGGTCGTGCAGGCGGACGGCCAGAACGTCAAGCCAATATCGGTGGACGAGTTTCGCTTCGGGCCTGGTGAGACATACGATGTGATCGTCGAGCCCAAGGATGACGCCTATACCATCTTCGCCCAGAGCATGGACCGCAGTGGCTACGTGCGTGGAACCCTAGCCGTGCGATCGAACTTAGAGGCAAGCGTGCCTGACATAGATCCCATAGAGCAGCTAAGCATGACCGATATGATGGGCGACATGGGTGCGATTGCGGGCATGGACCACAGCGCTCATGCGGCACCAGCAGTTGCAGCCGTTGACCATAGCGCCCATGGTGCTCCCGTCGCAGCGGCAGTAGATCACAGTGCTCATGCAGCGCCAATTGCAGCCGTGGATCACAGCGCACACGCGGCGCCCACTACAACAGCCGATCATAGCGGCCATAACATGGGTGTAGATCCTCTAGCCTTGCCGTCCAAGACCGTACGCCACGCCAGCACCGAGTATGGTGCCACCGTCGATGCCCGCATCGACACGCCTCGAACCAACCTCGACGATCCGGGCGTTGGTCTGCGCAACAATGGCCGACGCGTGCTGACCCTTGCCGACCTGCGCTCGCTAGAACCATTGGATAACTCGAAGATTCCTAGCCGCGAGATCGAGCTGCACCTCACCGGCAATATGGAACGTTATAGCTGGTCATTCGATGGCTTGGAGTTCGGCGATAGCACGCCAGTGCACATGCGCAAAGACGAGTTGGTGCGCATCATATTGCAGAACGACACGATGATGACTCATCCGATGCATCTACATGGCATGTGGAGCGACATAGAGAACGAAAACGGAGAGTTGCTTTCACGCCAGCACACGATTCTGGTGCACCCGGCCCAGCGTATTAGTTTTCTCGCCACCCCAAGAGACGTCGGTCAATGGGCCTGGCACTGCCACCTGATGTTCCATATGGACGCGGGAATGTTCCGCAAGGTGATCGTGTCATGAAGCGTTTATTACTCGCCACAGCACTCCTGTTCTCTACCAGCGTAGCCTTTGCACAAGATGGTCACGACCATGAGGCGATGGACCACAGCACGATGCCTATGGACTCGGACACTGCGCCAGCAGATGCACGAGACCCTCACGCCTACTCAGGAGGCTTTACCCGGTCCGTGGGCCCCTACGCATTGAACAATGCCGAGCATGGCATGCACCACATCTCAGAGCCTATTCTGTCGATTCTAGGCGATCACTTCGAATACGCCCCGGACTCGAACACTAGCAACTACGATATGCAGGCATGGTATGGCACTAGCTTCAACCGCTTCATCATCAAGTCCGAGGGCAGCCTCGCGCAGCACGGCGAGTATGAGAATCAAACCGACCTGCTCTGGGGACGTGCGTTTTCTGCGTTTTGGGACTCACAGCTTGGGCTAAGGATAGATTCAACAAGCGAGGGCAAGGACCGACAATGGCTGGCGGCCGGAATCCAGGGTTTAGCGCCCTACTGGTTTGAGCTCGATGCCACCGCCTATCTCGGCACCCAGGGGCAAAGCGAAGTCGTCTTCAACTCCGAATACGAGATGTTACTGACCCAGCGGCTGATCTTGCAGCCGCGCTTTGAGCTCACCCTGCGCGGCAAAGACGACCCGGTCAACTTATTGGGCAGCGGCTTGGCGAATGCTTCATTCGGGCTGCGACTACGCTATGAGTTCTCGCGGCAGTTTGCCCCGTTTATAGGCGTTGAGACCGAGAAACGCTTCGGAGACACTGCCGACTTCCTACGCAGAACTGGCGAAAATATTAGCGAATCGCGCTATTTTGCCGGTATTCGCTTCTGGTTCTAGAACCAATTCAGGCACTTAGGCGACCAATCCCACTGAGAGTCAGATACTCGCGGCCTAAAGGAAAAAGAATTTATCGTCGCTATTGACCTATGTCTAAGACATAGGTGTAGCCTTGCATCATTGACCAGAATTGATGGACCAGCGAAGCACTCGTTTAGGTCCTCAAGGAGAGATGAGCATGCGCGTGAAAGAAGTTGCCGAGAGATTAGGTGTCACTGCCGACACCGTCAGGTTCTATACTCGAATTCGACTACTGAATCCGAACACCAACCCACACAACCAATATAAAGAATACTCCCACGCCGATGTCGAGCGCCTAAAGTTTGTAGTCGCCGCTCGCTCACTCGGGTTCACCGTGGAAGATATCACCACCATCATCGCGAAGGCAGAGGATCATCAGTCCCCCTGCCCGACCGTGCGCCAAATTATCGAAAAGCGTTTAGAAGAAACCGAGCGGCAATTCCAAGACCTGATCGCGCTGCGTGCCCGCATGAGCGCAGCGATCACTCAATGGGAAGACACTCCGGATCGTGTCCCTAATGGACACATGATCTGCCACATGATCGAAAATTTTGCGGGAGGGGTTAGCGATGACACAGAAAAATGAACACAGCAAAGAGATGACCTTCATGGTCGATGGCGCCAGTTGCTCCAGTTGCGTCATGAAGATTGAGAAAAGCCTAAAGGCCGTGAGCGGCGTAGAGAACGCCGCCATGAACTTTGCCGATAGAACGGTGACAGTAACAGGCTCTGCAAATGCTGCCACTTTGATTAGTGCGGTCGAGGCTGCGGGTTATGGTGCGACTGAGCAGCAGACAGAGAATGACGACGAACTACTCGAGGAGAAGGAGCGTAGTGACGAGGCTTATTACAAACACTTAGTCCGCGACATGCAGATCGCCCTCGGCCTAGGCGTGCCGCTCATGCTCTATGGCTTAATCACTGGCGACATGAACGTGGAGACGGGGGTAGAGCGCATATCCTGGCTCACGGTGGGCCTGTTGACCTTGGCCGTGATGATTTTCTCCGGCAGGCATTTCTATGTCGGGGCCTGGCATTCGTTTAAAAACCATAGCGCCAATATGGACACCCTCATCGCGCTGGGTACAGGCACCGCATGGCTCTACTCCATGAGCGTTGTGATAGCGCCCGCGTTGTTTCCCGAGATGGCGCGGCACGTGTACTTCGAGGCCACCGCAATGATCATAGGCCTCATCAACCTAGGCCTAGCCTTGGAGTTAAAGGCCCGTGGCCGCACCTCCGAGGCGATCAAGAGGCTCATCGGCCTGCAGCCCAAAACGGCGCGCGTGGTGCGCGACTCGGGCGAGGTGGACATCGATATTAAGGACGTGCAGCTCGACGACATTGTGCGTGTCCGCCCCGGAGAGAAGATTCCTGTAGATGGCGAGATCAGCGAGGGCAGCACCACGATTGATGAGTCCATGCTGACGGGCGAACCTATGCCCGTTGCGAAGCAGGCCGGCGATACCGTATCGGCAGGCACCATCAACAAGAGCGGTTCATTCCTGTTCAAGGCGAATAAAGTAGGCAAGGACACCATGCTCGCGCAGATCATCGGCATGGTGAAGCGCGCACAGAACTCCAAGCCTCCAATTGGGCGCATGGCCGATGTCATCTCCTCTTACTTCGTGCCCACCGTCATGATAATCGCGGTACTAAGCGCGCTCGCGTGGCTGAACTTCGGGCCAGAGCCCACCATCGCGTTTGCGATTATCTCGGCTACCACGGTGCTGATCATCGCCTGCCCTTGTGCTCTAGGGCTGGCAACGCCGATGTCCGTGATGGTCGGCGTAGGCAAGGCGGCAGAGGCGGGTGTGTTGATTCGCAATGGCGAGGCCCTGCAGACCGCCTCCAAGATTACCGCGATGGTCTTGGACAAGACCGGCACGATCACCGAGGGAGCGCCCGCGGTGACCGATGTGCTCACCACCGGCGATAGGAGTGAGGAAGAAGTCCTGCGCCTAGCATCTAGCCTAGAGGCCGGCTCGGAACATCCTCTCGCCCAAGCCATCGTCGAGTCCGCGCAGAAACGTGGCATCGAGCAAGCCAAGATTAGCGATTTCGACGCGATCTCCGGACAAGGGGTGAGAGCGACACTGGACGGCCTGGAATTGCTGTTCGGCAATCAGACCCTTATGCAGGAGAACTCGGTCGCGATCGACGAGTACATCGACAAGGCCCAGGCCCTCGCGACGCAGGCGAAGACTCCGATGTATTTCGCGGTGGACAAGAAACTGCAGGCCATCATCGCGGTTGCGGACCCGATCAAGAAGGATTCCATTGCCGCCATCAAACGTCTGCGACAGCAAGGCATCAAGGTCATCATGCTAACAGGTGATAATCGCGATACCGCGAAGGCAGTGGCTAAGGCTGCGGGTGTAGAAGACTATTTTGCAGAAGTTCTGCCCGGTCAGAAGGCGGATAAGATCAAGGAGCTGCAAGCGCAAGGCGAGATCGTCGGCATGAGTGGCGACGGCATCAACGACGCACCCGCGCTAGCCATGGCAAATGTCGGCTTCGCTATCGGCACAGGCACCGATGTCGCCATCGAGAGTGCCGACATCACACTGATGCGTGGCTCCCTGCATGGTTTGGCCGACGCGATCGCGATCAGTAAGGCCACTCTGCGCAACATTAAGCAGAACTTGTTTGGCGCCTTCATCTACAACGTAGCGGGAGTGCCCATCGCGGCGGGTTTGTTATACCCCTTCATTGGCGTGTTGCTAAACCCAGTGATCGCCGGTGCGGCAATGGCCTTCTCGTCACTGACCGTAGTCACCAACGCCAATCGATTAAGACTGTTCAAAGCCAGTGGATGGGGTCAGGTTCCTTGATTTTGAAAAAATCAACATTTCGTTATGGGGTCAGGTTCCTTGATTTTTTTCAAAATCAAGGAACCTGACCCCATGATTCACTCATTAGAAGGATACGCATAATGCTCATTATCAATATTGCAGGGCTCGCACTTATAGCACTCATCATCTGGTGGTTTTGGCTCTATAAGCCAAACGAAGCAACGGTCTCGGACAGCGACATAGTCATTAAAGTAGAGAACGGGGTGTATCAACCTTCGCGTTTGAAAATAGCGGCGGATAAACCCGTCACTCTCTATTTTGAGCGCCTAGATCCCTCGCCTTGTGCGGAGATGGTTCAGTTCCCAGATCTAGAGATCAGCGAGACTTTGAGGCTGAACGAAAAAGTGGGCATCGACATCCCCGCCCTCGCCGCCGGCAAGTATGCCTTTCACTGCCAGATGCAGATGTACAACGGGGAGTTGCATGTCGAGTAGAATGGTAATCATGGGGTCAGGTTCCTTGATTTTTTCAAAATCAAGGAACCTGACCCCATGATTACCCCATGATTACCGGGGCAAAGTCAGTGCAGACAGAGCATAGACTTTCTGCGAATATCGACAGAGCTTGCCCATAACCCTAAGGATAATAATGATGATCAAGAGATTCGTGCTAATTACTGCACTGCTGTTCGGTGCCTCCCCTGCCAGCTTCGCCGCCTCGGATGACGTGTATTGGGCTTGTAGCAACTTAGTCACCGACTACGCCTATCACCGCGATAACTTCAACGCTAAAGAATTCTCCGAGTTGTTCACCGAGGATGCCTCGTTAACGGTGGTCAACCAGACTTGGGTAGGACGCAGCGAGATAGAGCAGCGCATAGAGGGGCTCAAGACTGGCTCCACTATCCGCCATGAGATGAGCACCATTCGCATCGTTCCTATCGATGCCGATCATGCCACGGGCGTTAGCTATGCCACGATCTATAGCGCGCCGGCCGGCGAGACTTCGGTCAGCGGCTTCGCGCTGATGGGGGAATATCACGATGAGTTCGTGCGCACAACCGAGGGTTGGAAGTTCAGTAAGCGGGTTCTAATTTCCAAATACTCGCTACAGCGCTAATCCCATGCACAGCTTTTCCTGCAGGAAGCGATGATAAGGCGTAAAATCGCCTCATACGAAAGTGCTGGCCTGAAGGAGAATGCCAATGAGACATCTGATAATCGCCCTATTGACGATGGGGTTCACGAGCGCCGCGCTCGCACAATCGACACTTGAGAGCTGCGCAGAAGTGCCAGATCTAGCAGCGGACGTAATGAGGAATCGTCAGGTAAATTACGACATCATGCTGATGCTTAACCGTATGAGCAGTGAATTAACTGACCACATAGAGTTGCTTACTTGGGCCGAGGCCATGATCGATATGGCCTATGCACAGCCCAGCGCTACAACTCCCGAGGCCCGCGTCCAGCAAGTCGAGGACTTTAAGGCACTCTGGCAGGAACGCTGCACCAGCAAAATGTCGCAATAACGCAGATTAGGGCTCGCGTTTCCAAAGGTCGTGAGTCACTTCTGGCTCGACCGCTTCGGCCTCCTCCACTTCCTTACGCAGGCGCTGTTGCAGGCCCTTGAGGAAGTTACGCAGCAATTGATCTTCGCAGTGCCGGTAGTGCTTGTGGCCAGGCTTGCGGAACAGCGCCGAAAGCTCGTGCTTGCTGAAGCTTAGTCCCGTCTCGAGCAGTAGGGCTTGCACGTCATCGGACTGCAGATTCAAGGCGATGCGCAGCTTCATCAATACCATGTTATTGCTCAGAGTCTTCTCTGGTACCGGCTGAGCACCTTCGCGTCGACCGCGCTTTTCGTTGATCAGCCCATTGAGGAACTGCGCCATCTGCGGGTCAGTGATCGGTTCGAAGCCAGGATCTTCGTCGGGTTTGAGCCAGGCGCAGACTTTGGCGCGCTCTACCTCTAAGTCGCCACTGGCGAACACCTCCATCATCTTCTGATCGTCGAAATCGAATGTGTAGCGAATGCGGCGCAATACGTCGTTTAAATTCATAGCAAGCGGTCTACCCAGTGAGAGTCTAATTTGGCTAATCGAGAATGGAGGCATCTTACCTGAATGAGCAGGCGCTGCTAGTATTCACACCTCATTCTTTCTAGAAAACCCGCGATTTAGCCCATGAAACCCAATCCATGCCCCTGTCATAGCGGCAAAACCTATGCAAAATGCTGCCAAGCCTTCCTCAGCGGCAAGGCCAAAGCCCGCACAGCAGCCCAGCTGATGCGCTCGCGCTATAGCGCCTACGCCCTTGGCGAGCACGGCGGCTACCTCTATCGTACATGGCACCCCGACAGCCGGGGCAGCTTGCAGCCAGAGGACTTAGACCTCATCACCGTGCGCTGGACGCACTTAGAGCTGCTTCAGGCGCAGCAGAGCGGCGACGCGGGCAGTGTAGAGTTCAAAGCGCGCTTCGTACAAGAGGATGGCAGCGAGGGCCTGCATCACGAGCTCTCCACCTTTGTGCGTGACAAGGGCCAGTGGCTGTATCACCAAGGCCAAGTGTTCGAGGAATAATAACGCTCCGTGCGCCTGCGCGCAGTGTAGGAGCCAATGGTGTACTCTATGCTGCTAGCCTTAATCCACCCAAACAGACCTAGATCATGACTATGCCGAACGCCGCAAAGCCAGAAGTACAACAAGAAACTAAGAGCTATTCGACCCCGCAAACCGTTGGGCTAATCCTCGGCCCTTTACTGTTCGCCCTTACCCTGCTGTTCTTCTCGCCGGAGGGGCTTAGCTTCCAAGCTAAGGCCGTATTGGGCACCACCCTTTGGGTAGCTACCTGGTGGATTACCGAGGCGATCCCGATTCCCGCCACCTCCCTGCTGCCGATTTTCCTGCTACCCATTACGGGGGCCTTGGATAGTGGCACCGTTACCTCCTCCTACGGAGACGACATCATTTTCCTTTTCCTCGGCGGCTTCTTTATCGCTACCGCCATGGAGAAATGGAATCTGCATAGGCGCATGGCACTGGCGATCATCGCCTTCGTGGGCACGAGTACCCAGCGCATATTGCTCGGCTTTATGCTGGCTACTGCATTCCTGTCGATGTGGGTCTCGAACACCGCCTCGGTAATGATGATGGTGCCGATGGCGCTGGCCATCACTAAACAGGTTGGCAGCGCCTTACAAGGCACACCCGAGGCCCGCGATATTCCGGTATTCGAGAAATCCCTCCTCTTCGCCGTGGGTTATGCAGGCACTATCGGGGGCATGGGCACCCTGATCGGCACACCGCCTAACATCATTCTGGCGGCGCAGGTCCGCGAGCTATTCGGCGTTGAGATCTCTTTTGCTAGTTGGATGCTGATCGGCGTCCCCGTCGTGATCATTTTGCTTGCGATTGCATGGGTCTATCTTGGGCGCGTGGCCTTTCGCATGAGCATCAAGGGCATTCCCGGCGGCCGCGCACTTATTCAGAATCAGCGCGATGCGCTGGGCAAAATTTCCTTCGAAGAGTCTGCAGTCGCGGCAGTGTTTGCCTTCGCCGCGTTCATGTGGATTACCCGTGGGTTCATCTGGTCTGATCTTGTGCCGGAGATACGCGATGGCATGATCGCCGTACTCGCCGCCGTGCTGCTCTTCCTTATTCCCGAGCGCACCGGCAATGGCGGGCGCATTCTAGACTGGAAAGATTCGCGAGAGATTCCATGGGGCATTCTTCTACTGTTCGGCGGCGGCCTGGCGATTGCGGCGGGCTTTAGAGAGACGGGTCTCGCCACCTATATGGGAGAGCAATTGACAGTGCTCGATAGCCTACACCTACTCGTCATCATCGCCTGCGCCACACTGCTGATCCTGTTCCTTACCGAGATCACCTCCAATACCGCCACTGCCACGATGATATTGCCAGTGGTAGCGGCACTGGCCTTGGCATTGAATATCCATCCCTTCGCATTGATGGTGCCTTGTGCAATGGCCGCCAACTGCGCCTTCATGTTGCCGGTCGGAACGCCGCCGAATGCCATTATTTTCGCGACCGAGAAGCTGCGGATTGTGGAGATGGTGCGCACCGGTTTTGTGATGAATATTATCGCCGCAACATTAATCGTTTTAGTCGTCTACTTCTTGATGCCCGTTATCTGGAATCTCGACATAAGCACTGTGCCTGACGTGTTTCGTCAATAAGGATCAGGCACTACAAATGGTTTAAAAGAGACTCTCTACATGCGTGTATCCAAGGCAGCTGCCTATATTTTTTCCTACGTATTGCTTGCTCTCTGCGTCAATGCTTATTCACAAAGCGAACCTAACGAGCTTGACGTAGACTCTTTGGAAACACGGATCGCCAATAGCGCACCAGTAGACTCGCTTGCAGAGGAAGAAAAAGCCGAAGCACAGGCGGCCATTGACCTCGCCCAGACCCAGCTCCAACTCATTAACGAGCGCACGCAACGGATTGCGGAGTACACAGAAATTGCGAGCTCCTCCGAAGCCACAGTAGCTGAAATTAACAGCGAGATCGCAGCAGTCGAGGCGGAGCCAACGGACACGGCACTACCTAGCTCCGTAGAAGCGCTTCGCAACGCCTTAGCCCTACTGGTTGCCGATCGCAGTAACAACTCTGCGGCCTTAGACGAGGCACGCGCTGCCCAGAACGCTCTCACCGCACGTGGCCCCGAGATCGTCACAGAAGTTGCGTCGCTACGTGAAACCTTAGCAGACGCCACTATTGCGCCTAACGACGCCCCGCCCGGCAGTGTTGCCTATGCGCAACAAACATTGGCGCTTGCGCGACTCTTAGCTCGGCGCCGCGCCGAAGCCGACCTGCAAGTCGAACTCACCAGCATTCCTGCGCGACAGGCTATCAATGAGCAGCGTGTCACTCTCTTGGAGCTACGTGCGGAGAAACTCGCCGCACGCATCGGCGTGCTCACAGAGAGCCTGAACACTACCCGGGTTGGGCGTGCAGAGACCGCAGTAACCGAGGCCCAAGAGGATGTGCAACGCTTCGCGGACGCCTCCGCTCGGGTGCAGCCACTCGCTGCGGAAAATCTTGCCTTGGCGCAAGAGCTCAACGCAATGGTCTCGGATCAACAACAGATCGATATGGCGACGGAATTGCTGCGCGAGCAGATCGCTGGAATAGAGCAGTCGCGACAGGTTGTGGAGCGAGTATTAGCCACTGGTCGGCTGACGGATGAGCTTGGCGTGTTACTACGCAGCGTCCGCACTCGACAGCTGCGTATCGCACCACTGGAGCAACGCGTTAGGACGAACGAGGAAGCGCGCATCGCGCAGGAATTAAACCCCATTATCTGGCAGGAACGCCTAGAACGATTGTCCGACCCTGACGCTGCCAATCGTTTAGTGGCCGAGACTAGTGTGGCTGGCGAAGAGTCCGCACCAGCAACCGAGCAAGAGCTCAGCGCGATTAATGTCTTGATCGAGCAACGCCGCTCCCTACTTACCGACCTCATCGACTCCGCAAAAATTAGCCGAGAAAGACTCGTAGACCAAGCCATTCTGTTAGCCGACATCATCAATCAAACTAGCGAACTTACTGGCCTACTCGATCGTCGCCTGCTGTGGCTACGCAACCAGGACCCAATCGCTCGGGACTGGCTCACCAATCTTCCTACCGCGTTTGCGTGGCTCCTGAATCCACGCTCATGGCAGAGTGCGTTGACGGATCTGCTGCAACAGATAATGCGCAATCCCTTCTTCGCCCTACTTGGATTCCTGCCACCCTTTCTCATTCTGGCGAACCGAAAGCGCCTACGGCAGACCAACGCAAACCTCGCGGCCGATGTGGGCCATGTGGGCAATGACAGCTATTGGTCTACCCCATTGGCCTTACTTATCTGCGCCGTTTTGGCTTTACCAATACCATTATGGATAGGCGCCGTTGCAGGCATACTCGCTCTTGGAGATACCCTCAGTCCGTTCAGTATCACCCTGATTCCCTCATTAACGGCACTAGCGCTACTCACCTTCTTGTTGTTCCTGTTTAGGATGTTGAGTCGGCCCAATGGCATATTCGAGACTCACTACCAATGGAGCCAGGCCTCGCTGAAGAAATTGCACCTCAACCTGTTCTGGTTCACTTGGGTGCAATGCACGGCAACGTTCGCATTTACGCTGGCGGTGAACAGTGTCGAGCCAGTCATTCGTTACAGCCTAGGGCTACTCGGATTCGTGGCGCTGTCGGTCGGCATGTCGATCATGGCCTATGTGTTTATGAATCCTATCAATGGCATCTTCGTAAGTATTTCCCAAAAGACCGAAGCCTCCATCTGGCAGAAATTACTCTTCCCCATTCTCGTGGCAATACCAATCATAATCGGCCTTACACCACTGTTTGGTTACTTCGATACGGCAGTGCTATTGCAATCACTTGTGTTCCAGTCAGGCTTGCTGTTATTACTCGTGGCTATGTTCCACGGCCTTTCGACCCGCATGTTGAAGGTCGCTCACCGTAGATTCTCTCTCCGGCAGGTTCTCCAGATTCGCGCGAACGCTGAGGCAGAGCGTAAGAAAAATGCAAAAGCAGAACCGCATGCCGATGAAGAAGACGCATCTACAGAAGCCGAGAAACAACCTGACTATGTCGATGAGATGAGCCACCAACTCCAGAACACCATCATGTCGGCCACCGTGATTTTATTCGGTCTAGGTATGTGGTTGATATGGCGCCCTCTATTTCCCACTATCGGCATTGCAGAGGACATCGTCATCTGGCAAGGCACAAGGGTGGTAGACGGAGTATCGATCTCGCAGGGGGTTACCCTATGGAATCTTTTCGTCGCCCTACTATTCCTGTTCGGAGGTTCCTATGTGGCACGCCACATTCGGGGCTTCTTAGAGGTCGGTCTGTTCGGTCGCCTGAGTTTAGATGCGGGGGCGCGTTATGCCGCGGCGAGTATCGCTGGCTATAGCATCGTTGCGATCACTGCACTGATCGGCTTGGGGCAGTTAGGAATAGACTGGTCGAAGATGCAGTGGATCATTGCGGCACTGGGTGTCGGCCTTGGCTTCGGCCTACAAGAGATTGTTGCGAACTTTGTGTCAGGTCTCATTATTCTTTTCGAGCGACCAGTTCGAGTGGGAGACGTAGTGACTATTGGCGAGCTCACCGGCACTGTCAGCAAGATTAGTATCCGCGCCACTACTATCGTGGACTTCGACCACCGTGAAGTCTTATTGCCCAACAAATCCATAATCACTGACAACGTTGTGAACTGGACTCTCAATGATCCAGTGACTCGAATTATTGTGAAGATCGGCGTCGCTTACGGTTCGGACTTGCAGAAGGTAACTGACATATTGATGGAGATCGCAACCGGGCATAAAGACGTCTTAGACAATCCTGCCCCCTTAGTATTCTTGATCGATCACGGCGACAGTTCGATCAATTTTGAATTGCGAATATTCGTCTCCTCGCCTCCGATACGCTGGCCGGTAGCACACGATATCAACATCGCGATTAACACGGCACTTGCGAAGAACGGCATCCAGATTCCGTTCCCACAACGCGATGTCCACCTATTCGAGCATGCGGCGAAGGAACCCGCCTAGTACTGCTACGTTGGCAAAGGGCGCGGGAGATATTGCTAAGATTATTGCTGAGCGATGCATTCCTGGAACGAGAAATTTAACTCGCCGATATGCTCGCCATTCGCAAAGTGATATTGGTAGTTAATATTGTCGACTACTTGCATAAGCGGGCTCAGTGTCGGCCCAAAGCACCACGACATCAACACACTCGGGCGCACCGCATCGAGTTCCTGTTGGGTAATTTGATTGTCGTCGGTAACGCGGTTCTCATACAGCAAGCCAATATCACCATTGCCCAGGTCCACACAGGAGGTGTTAACCCAGGTCGTGATATCGTCCAGCGCCATTGGCAAAGAGTCATTGAACTCGGTCACTGTAGTATTGCACTCCTCCATGCTTATGCCCGCACCAAAGGCATTATGCGACAGCAGAGCGAGAAAAAGTGAGAGTGACAATGGGAGTGACAGGGTCAGTTTAAGCATGGAGTTTCCCTCTTTCTAATTATTATTTAATCTTAAGCACTCAAGTTTATGAGCATGACTCATAATTAAAACAAATAAGCTTAGAGTTCTTCATACCAATGACGATCCGAGAGCTTGTCGGTTTCCATCCTCTCTCGTGCCAAGTCCAGCAAATCATCGAGGGTAAGATTCGTTCCAGGAAGAGCCACTATGTGACCGGCACTAAACTGCATGGAATACGCTAGCCCATCTTGATCAATGTATTGCTCTAGCGCGTTGTGTAAGCGAATGAGCGCTGCCTTCGCATTCGCATCATCACTCTCCAACATAAACACCGCAAATTCATTATTGTCGATGCGCCCATAAATATCCGAATCGCGAAATACCTCTCTCAATAAGTCCGTAAAGCTTACCAAGACAAGCTTGCTTTTTGTCTGCCCAAACTTTTCGACTATGCGATCTAAATTATTGAGGCTTAGTAACAGTAAGGAACATTGCACGCCCTTGCGTTTAGAGACTGTATAGCTATGGCCAGCATACTCAAGAAAACCTCTTTGGTTCGAAATCTTAGTTAGGTCGTCCAGCGTCGAGCTCTGAATTGTCGCAATCTCCTGCTCAGCCATCACGCCAAGATCGTTCAGTATTTGTAAATCCTCAGCTGAGAATTGACGCGGCTCGCTAGCAAGAATACACAGGGTACCTAATGCACTGCCATTATTCATACGTAAGGGATAGCCTGCGTAGAAGCGAATTTTGGGATCATTGATCACGACGGGATTGTCTTTAAAACGCTCATCGAGAGACGCGTCTTCTACTACCATTGCCTCATTACCTAGAATCGCGTGAGCACAAAAGGAGATATCCCGGGTAGTTTCTGCGGGGAGTGAATTCGGCTGCGTAGTCGACTTAAACCACTGCCTGTCGCTATCGACTAAGGTGATAATTGAGATGTCGGCATTGAAGATTCGCTTTGCCAAGCGGGTTAGCCTGTCAAAGCGTTCCTCTGCTGCTGTATCGAGAATATTTAGTGCGTACAGCTTCTTGATTCGCTTCTGCTCATCCTTCGGAATTTCGGGGGCTAACATGCTTCACTCGCTTCAATTTAGGGCCAACTTGAAAGCAGTGTAACATACAGGCCGAAACCGCATTACGCCTGCAAAGAATTTTTCTAACTAGCTATTCCCCTATAAATATCAATGCCTAACTCGACATTGTGTGCCTCAACGATTAGTTGACTGCGAAATAGCGCGGGCAACTCTGCCAAGGTGATTAGCAGGATCAGCGCGCCCCCTAGCATCGGCAATACGAAGCATAGGGCAATCCCAATTGTCATCACACCTAGATTCAATAGCCCGCGTAAGTAGTGCTGAAGATAGAAGTGATGCAGCCCCGCCAAAAATACCCAATTGAGAACGGCGTAGGTATCCGGGTCTTTAAGGGCATGCGTGTATTGCGCGTAGTATTCGACCCTCTGTGAATTGGACAGCCCCTCTACCTTATGGCGCAGCGACTCGGCCGCCTCATGAACAGACTCGGCGCGTAAACTATAGGCCTCAAACATGATCGAAATCCGTCACTAGTGGGTCGGGGCGAGTGCCAACTTGATCGCGGTCACAGCAACGCCTGATGCGCTTTACCCCTAACACTGCCCCTTTGATTGCGCCATAGTGCAGCACAGCCTGCTTAGTGTATTCCGAGCAGCTCGGCTCGAAATTGCATTCAACCCTGTAGACACCCACGCCCGCGCGTCTGGCTTGATGCGAGTCGATTACTTTCATTATGAGCTTCTGCATAAGGGTCATCGAGCTAGCGCCCCAGCGTGAGAATCACGGTTTCACGAGTCCAGAATAGCCAGAAGCGTTTCTGCTCGATGACTTGGAAAGCCAGCTGCCAACCCTCCGCTGCCGCCTGGTTGAGGGTTGCCTCTAACTTCTTAATGGGCAGACCAGCGGAGCCGAGGAAGATCGTGCCACAGCCTCCTTCCACCACGATCTCTACTTTGTATTCTTTGAACATATTCAGCCCCTTGAGTATGAACGCAGGCCAACTTGTTTGGCAGAGTAGCGCTTTTGTATGAATCTACCCAAGCTCCGCGCGCTTAGCAAGCCACGACCTTAGTCGTAAAAACAAAGAAGCCGCCGCTAAATTAAATTAGCGGCGGCTTCTCTTGCTGCTAGCGCTTTGCGGCGCTGTAAAGACACTAAGCCTTAGTCAGTGCGGCCCGAATGCTCGCGTGCAATGCGCAGCGTAGCCTCTGTACCACCGGCAATGCCTGCATCGCCCCAGTACCCTACCGTTGGCATATTGAAGCCCTGATCGATACGCTGAGCAACGTCGCGCGCGTTAGTGGTAATGCCGCATGGCTTATTGTACTGCTTGCATAGGGCGGCCACTTTCGCGATCGCGTCCTGCACATCGGGATGATTGCCGGGAACGCCCATATTCATAGACAAGTCTGCCGGACCAACGAAGATCGCGCCGACACCAGGAGTCGTCATGATCGCCTCTGCATTGTCTACGCCTTCCTGTGACTCGATCTGCATAACGGCTAGCAGGTCGCCATTAGGGTTGTGCGGCCAAGTGTCTGCGCGCTGCACATAGTCTGCCGAACCCCAATACCAAGCTGCCGCGGCAGGTGACATGCCACGCACGCCCTTAGGCTCTCTGATCTCTGACCCACGTGCTTGCGGATAACGCATCGCGGCGACAGCTCGTGCTGCTTGCTCGGCGTTCTCAACATAGGGGAACATAATGCCGAAGGCGCCCACGTCTAGTATCTGCTTTACCAGCCACTCTGGATCATTACGACCGTTGGCCGGCAGACGCACAATAGGCGTTGTCGCCATCTGCGTATTGCCTTGCTCTGCTATGGCCTGCTTGTCCGACATACCGATAAGAAACTCTTGCAGCAGCTGCGGATTGAACGGTGTGTGCTCCATGTCGATCAGAATATAATCTAGCCCGGAACGCGAGAGAGCGCGGGCATTCGCCAGTGAAAAATTGCCCGTGAACAGTCCGAAAATTGGCTCATCTTTTTGCAGCGTTTCGATACTGCGATTGAGATGAATTGAGTCTTGAGCGAATACGGAAGTAGCGGCAAAAGTGGAAAGAGTAAAAGCGCCTAAGAGTGCGCGAAGAGACATCTGTTTCATGGAGAGTTCCTTAGGATGACAAGTGAAAATAACGCAGCGCGCATGCTAGTCCGAATGCAGGCCAAGGTAAAATCAAATTCTCCAGTAAAGCTTTTCGGGAACTCACTTCCATTGCTAGGTAGTTGAAACTTTAGGGCTTATCTATAACAAGATAATTTGTGTCAAAATGAAATTAGCAGCTTGGCATTGACGAGTAATGTTACCACGTGTGACATAGGGCGCTAAGAAGAGCGCGACACCCCAAGGCGCCGCTTGCACCAAAAAAGCACAGACTCGATTCCTTGCACCATACCACGGGCCACAATCAACACTCCGAGTTTCGCTCGCGCGCCAACACTAAGCCCACTCGCGGCCTGCATATGCAGCAGATGATAACGAAACCAAGGCTTGCTGTGGGCGTAGGCAGCCACTCGACGAGAAAGCTTGGTCAGCACGAACAGGGCGAGAAACAGGAATACGAGCCCGGGAATAACCGGCATGATCAAGCCAATCACTCCTAGGATCAAGAAACAGCCCACCAGCATGACTCCTGCAAATTTGTAGAGCAACGGCAGCGGTTTTCTTTTGTCCTTGGCGCCTAACATATTGTCCTCCAGTAATTAGGAATGTTCTTCGATCTTTAGTTCTATGCAGCGTCCGTGCCACATCATAAGTTATTGTTTTAAATAGCTTATATTTTTAGCGGTGCTAGGAAGATGGCGAATTTCGATAAGTAGTGGCGATCTCGCTACAATACAGCTCGCAATTCATTCAATGGAGGATCGTCACAATGGAAACAGTCGTCATTACGGGTGCAAATCGGGGCATTGGGCTAGGCCTAGTGCAGGAATTTCTCGCCAAGAACACTCGCGTGATTGCCGGGTGTCGACACCCGGAGAAGGCTACTGCCCTAAGTGAGCTCGCGCAGAATTCGGCGCTAGAAATACTCCCACTCGATGTGGCCGACGAGGCATCCGTCAGCAACTTCATCGCCTCGCTAGCGGACAAGCCTATCGACATCCTCATTAATAACGCCGGCACGCTGGGCGGCGACAAACAGAGTGCGAATAATATGGATTATGATGCCTGGGCCGAGGCCTTTGCCATCAACACTATTGCGCCCTTTCGTCTCACCATAGGCTTGCTTGCTAATCTAAAGAAATCGTCACGCCCGCGAGTCATTAGTGTGTCTAGCCAGATGGGTTCGCTCGCAGGGGAAGGCACCGGCCACTACGCCTATAGAAGCTCGAAGGCAGCCTTGAACAAAGTCATGCGGGGTTTGGCGGCGGAGCTTAAGCCCGAGGGTATATTACTATGTCCAATTCACCCCGGCTGGGTAAAGACGGACATGGGCGGCGCCAATGCCGCCATATCGGTTGCCCAAAGCGCAGCAGGCATTTATAAGCTCATAGACACACTCACTGAAGCTAAATCCGGCCACTTTCTAGCATGGGACGGAGAGGAACTGCCTTGGTAGAGGCCGTTTCCGGCTAGCAACCCAGAGTGAATGTTCTAGGCACGAAAGTGACAACTCTTACGGTGCGCAAAAGCAACGCCAGTAGTATTATCTCCCCATAATTAGAAGGAGTTTAATATGCTTAAAGGAAGTTGCCTGTGTGGCGCCGTAAACTGGACCTTCGATGGCATGCCCGAATCCGCCACTGCATGTAATTGCACTGTGTGTCGTCGTTATGGAGTGCTGTGGATCTACGACTTCGAGAACGAGGGCATTCACGTCAGCGGTAAGACCCGCGCCTATGTTCGCAACGAGGGTTCTCTCGGGTTTCATTTCTGCCCCGACTGCGGCTGTGTCGCCTATTGGCGTTCGTTGCAAGCACAACAAGATGGAAGGCGCCGCATCGCCGTCAATGTGCGACTCAGCGAGCCAGAGACTGTGGCCCATCTTCTTATCGACCATTTCGATGGCCTAGACGAATTTGAAGATCTTCCTAGAGATGGCCGCTGCGTCAAAGACTATTGGTTCTGAAGAGCGAGCATGAAAAAAGGACTATTAGCTAGCCATAGTCCTTTTTTTGAAGATGTCGGCCTAGGAGGCTGACATTTTGTTCTTAGGACGTTCCGCAGCGTCTAGCGCGGCGTCCATATAAAAACTTCCCATTCACGCAGTGGCTCAGACTCGCCAATGATGACGCCACCAGTAAGCGTGCGATCGAGATCATCCCCGCCCCACATCCGCATATAGGGATATTTATCTTCCCCAAACAACTCTGTCGCCTTAAGCGCAAAGGTCATATCCCCGGAACGGGCATAGCCATTGGGAGCGATGCGCGCCCGCTTAGACCAATAGCCTCCATCGGGACGCGATGCAGTAATGAAGCCACCCTCGAAGGGTACCAATGAGACATGGACGACGAATGGCGGAAAACCACCCGTCTTAATGGTGCCTACGCCACGCTCAGCTATCGCAGTGAAATCCGCAGGAGGAGCCGTTAAGGTGCCACCGATGCGTACACCGGGGATACGGTTATAGGGGGTAATGAAGATATAAGTGGTAGCCGCAATTGCGAGAATAACTGCAACGGCAATGCCTGCTATTTGCTTCTTACTGGCCATGGGATTTCCTTTTTATTATCCATATGCGAGCTGTTTGACTGCAAGCCCAAGACAATATCAAAGTCCATTCGCATTTGCACCAACGGCCAATAGCGGCATTTCGCTAGCTTCACACTCAGCTCTTATTGACCTTGCTAATGGAGATAGGATTGTTCAACACCCTGACCTCGCGCTGCGGGAATGGAATCTCATAGCCGTGTTCCTGCAAGGCCTCGAAGATCAGCAGAAGTAGATCGCCACCGACACGATTAACACCGTCGTCGATTCCTTCCATCCAGAATTCGACGAACATATTCACGCCGGAATCACCGAAACTATCGATCTCGCAATCGGGACGCTCTTCGATCGGCAAGTCTTCACCGCTTAGCACCTGCGGATGACCCGCCACCACGTCCTTGATAATGCCAACCAACTTGCGCAAGTCGCTCGAGTAGGCGACAGAGAAATCGACACGATAGCGCTGCTTTTTGTTCTTATGAGTCCAATTGGTGAAGGTGTCTACAATGAACTTCTCATTGGGCACCATGATGTCTTTGCCATCATAGGTCTCGAGTGTCGTGGAGCGCATATTCAACTCGCGCACGATGCCGGTGCGGCCATCCTCTAACTCTACGTAATCGCCTATGGAGATGGAGCGATCGAGCAGAATGATAATGCCGGAGATGAAATTGGACGCGATGGCCTGCAGCCCGAAACCAATCCCCACACCCAACGCGCCACCGAATACCGCAAGTGCCGTGAGGTTTATGCCCATCACCTGCAAGAGCAGCAGGAAGATCAAGATCGCGATGCCGATCTCCAACATCTTCGCCGCCACCGCTCTGGTGCGCAGATCTATGTGTTCCTGCCGGCGAATAATCTCCTGCCCCGTGGCATTGGATACGCGGCCAAGCCAGAACAGAACGGAACCGAAAATCAGCACACGAACGATGCCATAGGTCGTGATATTAATATTACCAACGCTGAATTGTACGGACTCGAGTATCTCGATTAATCCGCTGAGAATTCCTACCATGTGCATGAAAATTAGCGGTAAACCAACCCATTTCACGACCTTAAAAATGGGTTTATGCGCAAAGAACTCATTGATCACCGCGTTTGCTACTAACATCACCGCGATAGTCAGAGCGGTCTGTACTATCCAATGCTGATCTAAAAGATCTTCGCTCAGGTCTACCGAGATTCTGAGCATCAGAATCGCCAGCAACGGAAACACCAGATTACTCAATCGATTTACTTGGCGGCGCAGGTAGTGATCGCCGATCGTCTGTTGGCTGACATCTAGGAAAGGCAGGTACTTGCGAATACGATTAGCCAGCAAATAGGCAAACGCGTAGATCAGCAAAATCATGCCAATCTGCGAGTAAGTGCCAGGTTGCGTCAGCACTCTACTCACCGTATCGAGCAGCCCTGTCAAGTATTCCTGCGCCTGTCCGAAATCCATACCTTCGCCTTATTAACCGAGAAAATAAATGATCCCCCTACGGTGAGGGGGACATTACTTAGACCTTCGCCAATGCCTGTTCGATATCGGCAATGATGTCGTCCACATGCTCTATACCGACAGAGATGCGCACGAGATCCTCGGACACGCCAGCCGTCTTCAGCTCTTCAGGGCTAAGTTGACGGTGAGTAGTAGTGGCCGGGTGACATGCAAGCGACTTGGCGTCCCCTATATTCACAAGGCGCAGAATCATCTGCAAGGCATCTATGAAACGCCCGCCCGCCTCTTTGCCGCCTTGCACGCCGAAACTCAGAATGCCCGAGCCCTGCCCCTTGGTGATCTTCTGACAAGTCGCATAGTAGGGGCTATCTTCCAGACCTGCATAGTTAACCCATTCCACTTTGGGATGAGCCTTTAGATACCTTGCCACAGTCAGCGCGTTGGAGCAGTGTCGTTCCATGCGTAGCCCTAGAGTCTCTAAACCTTGTAGCAGCAAGAAGGCACTGTGGGGGGCAAGTGCGGCGCCGGTATTGCGCAAAGGCACTACACGGCAGCGGCCGATGAACGCGGCAGGTCCAAGTGCCTCTGTATACACTACGCCGTGGTAAGACGGATCGGGTTCATTCAGCATGGGGAATCGTTTCTTATTGGCGACCCAATCGAACTTACCCGAGTCGATGATGATGCCGCCAATAGTCGTACCGTGTCCGCCGATGTATTTGGTGAGTGAATGCACCACGATGTCGGCCCCGAAATCGATAGGACGACACAGATAAGGTGTGGCGACCGTACTATCTACGATTAGTGGCACGCCATGGCGATGCGCGATCTCCGCCAATTTCTGTATATCCACCACATTACCGGCGGGGTTGCCGATGGTCTCGCAGAACAAGGCACGCGTGTTGTCATCGATTAGCGACTCTAAGCGCTCGAAGTCATCGAATGAGGCCATGCGCACTTCCACGCCTTGCCTTGGCAGGGTATGGGCGAAGAGATTGTAGGTGCCTCCGTAGAGTTGAGTGGTGCTGACGATATTGGAGCCAACATCCGTAATACACTGTATGGCATAGGTAATTGCAGCCATTCCCGAGGCTAGGCCCAGGCCGGCGATGCCACCCTCCATCTCCGCTAGGCGTTGTTCCAACACTGCGGTTGTGGGGTTCATGATGCGGGTATAGATGTTGCCAGGCACCTTTAGGTCGAATAGGTCCGCGCCGTGCTGCGTGTCATCGAAGGTGTAGGAAGTGGTTTGATAAATAGGCACCGCCGCTGCCTTTGTGGTCGCTTCGGACTCATAGCCGTGGTGGAGCGCGAGAGATTCTAATTTCATATTGGCCTCTAATTGCTGTTGTCTTCGAACTGCCGGACACTCCTGCTGTTACAGCCCCCGAGTCCCGGCGCGGGCTCCTTTTATACCACAATTCTCTGCGAGTCTCCGGCTGCTTTGCGGCCCAAAGCAAGGGACGCCTTGGGTGACTTAGCGCGCTGCCTCCATTATCCTGTGCTCACTCCCAACCTGTGATTTGGGCAAGCCGATACGAGTAAGTTCATGTTGATATTGCGTAAAGCGCTCATAACAGACTTGGAGGAAGACATGAACTGGGATCACCCGCAGCCCTTCACAAAGAATGTGCTCGTTAACGACGCAGACATCGACGCGCTCGGCCACGCCAACAACACTGCCTATGTCCGCTGGATGGAACAATGTGCCTGGCAGCACTCCGAGGTGCTCGGATTGGATATCACCGCCTATCACGCACTAGATCGCGCCATGGTCGTACTCAAGCACGAGCTACACTATCTTGCAGCCGCCTATGCCGATGAAGAGTTAGTCGTGGCCACTTGGATCATGCGTAGCGATGGGAAACTGCGCTTAACCCGACACTTTCAGATCCTCCGCCCGCGTGATGCCACGACATTACTGCGTGCAAAAAGTGAATACGCCTGCATGGAAATCTCCAGCGGCAAACCTAAAAGAATGCCCCTTGCCTTCATCGAAGGCTATGGCAAAGGAGTAAGCTCATGATTGATGTATATAGCGCCGCCACACCGAATGGCCACAAAGTAACTGTGGCCCTGGATGAGATGGGCGAGACCTATGATCTGATCCCCATAGCGTTTTCACAGAACGAACAGAAGAGCCCCGAGTTCCTGAGCATGAACCCCAACGGGCGCATCCCCGTCATCGTCGATCGTGACAACGACGATTTCGTCGTCTTCGAGTCCGGCGCCATCTTGATTTACTTGGGTGAGAAATTCGGCAAGCTCTATCCACAAGACCCAAAAGTACGCTCACGCACCTTGCAGTGGTTGATGTTTCAGATGGGCGGGCTAGGCCCGATGATGGGCCAGGCGAATGTCTTCTTCCGCTATTTCCCAGAGAAGTTACAGCCGGCCATAGATCGATATCAGAAAGAATGCCGGCGACTGTTCGAGGTACTGGATTCGCGCTTGCGCGTGAGCCCCTATCTAGCCGGCGACGAACACACAATCGCCGACGTCGCCAATTGGTGTTGGGCGCGCACTTACGAATGGTCGGGCGTATCGATAGAGGGCCTGCCGGGCCTGAGCCGTTGGCTCGACGAGCTAGCCGAACGGCCCGGCTATCAAAGTGGCATTAGCAAGCCACCTCGCGCACCCAAACCAGACGACATCGTCAAGGGTGCGCAGTCCATCGTGATTCGCTAGGCCAGTTTGCCTAGGTCAGCACATCACCCTCAAAATAATGTTGTGTGCCTCGGCTCTCCATCGCTTTGGCGAGCCGCTCCATGCCTTGCATATAGGCCGACACCCGAAGACTAACGTCTTCTCTATGGGCACATTGGAAACAATTCTTTGCCGCGTTTTCAATGCGCGCGGCAAGGCGCTCGTTTATCACTTCCTCCGACAAGTAATCGCCAGTGCGGTTCTGCACCCATTCCAGATAACTCACGATGACGCCCCCAGCGTTGGCGAGCACGTCGGGAATGACAACAATACCGCGCTCCTGCAGCAGCGCATCTGCGGCTGGTGTCACCGGTCCGTTGGCTATCTCCAAAATTACCTTGGCCTTCACTTTCTTGGCATTCTTATCGGTAATCGCGTTCTCCAACGCTGCTAAGACTAAGACGTCGACCTCTAGCCCAAGCAGCTCTTCGGTGCTAATAGTCTCCACGGAGTCGACGTTGCACACTGTATCGTCACAGTAGACCATGCCACTAAGTTTACGGGTCTCGTTCTTGTGCTCCCAAATTGGCATGGGTTCCAAGCCTTCCTTCAGGTAAATGCCCCCTTGGGAGTCAGAGATTGCGACTATCTTGTACCCCGCCTCTTTGGCTAGGCGTGCGAAGTTATAGCCCGCGTTTCCGAAGCCCTGCACCGCAACCGTCAGCTCTTCTGGCTTCTTGTCTCTGCGCTCTACCCACGCATCCAACACGTTCAATGCCCCGCGCCCCGTGGCGGCGATTCGCCCCGCAGAGCCCCCCATACCCAGTGGTTTACCGGTGATGATCGCGGGCAATTGTCGACGGGCAATCTCTGCGTACTCATCCGCCATCCAACCCATCACTTTCTCATTGGTATTCACATCGGGCGCGGGGATGTCCCGGTCCGGGCCGATGACATCGTAGAAGGCCCTGATATAACTGCGTGACAAGCGCTCCAACTCCAAGCGTGACAGAGTTTTCGGGTCTACTTGCACCCCACCCTTAGCGCCACCGAAGGGCAGATCTACTACGGCACATTTGAGCGTCATCCAAAAACTCAAAGTGGCGACCTCGTCTTCACACACATCCGGATGGAAGCGAATACCCCCTTTACCAGGCCCACGGGTATCGTCGTACTGCACACGCCAAGCGGGAAAGACCTTGAGGCTGCCGTTATCCATTCGCACGGGTAGGCCCGCCTGATGGATACGCCGTGGTTGATGGAGCCGACTGCGGATATCCTCCGATACGTTCAAACGTTCGTATATCTCGCTCATAATCGCCTGTGCTTCGTGTAACTGGCTTGTTTTCTCACTCATTAAGTACTTCTCCTACTTATAAATTCAGGTCTGATTGAAACACTGTTTCTCGCAACTTGTTAGGTAATGGCTGTAATTGCATCTTTAGCTAGTGGGGATAAGTTGTTATTGTGGCGAACCGATTTTTACACTTTATGGGTTTTGTAATGGTCAAAATACTGTTTATCGAACATAGTGGACAGGAGCATCCAGTCGAGGTCGCTCCCGGCATTTCCGTTATGGAAGCTGCCATTAATAATGCGGTGCCAGGCATCGATGCAGACTGTGGCGGCTTCTGTTCCTGCGCCACCTGTCACGTTTTCGTCAACGAACAATGGCTAGATAAATTACCGCCCTTAGGTAGCAACGAAGACGCTATGTTAAGCCTTAGCCCTGATCGCAAAGAGAACTCCCGCTTGTCCTGCCAGATACCGGTGGTAGAAGCGCTCGACGGCTTAGTGGTCACCACTCCGGAGTTTCAATTTTAGCGTAAATGCACAAGCACAGGTTTCATCGGGGGGTGAATCACATGACAGACGCAACACCGCAGCAAAGTAAATGGAGCATGGTTGGCAAGGACCCGCAGACCATTCCCATCGACCAGATCGACCTTTCCCACCCGGGTATATGGCATGCCAATGAATTCCTACCATTCATGGCGAGGCTGCGCAAAGAGGACCCCGTGCACTATTGCGCCGAGTCTGCCGTTGGCCCTTATTGGTCGGTCACCAAATACAAAGACATCATGGAGGTCGACACCTCCCCACACATCTACTCCTCCGAACCGACCATCGGCATAGTCGACACCTTCGAAGAGTTTACGCTGCCTGCGTTCATCTCGATGGACCCTCCTAAACACGATGAGCAGCGTCGGGTAGTACAAGGCGTAGTAGCTCCAGCGAACCTCAAGAATCTTGAGGGGCTTATTCGCAGTCGCGTGTGCGGGATACTCGACGGCCTACCACTTAATGAAGAGTTCGACTGGGTAGAGCGAGTTTCCATCGAGCTCACCACGCAGATGCTCGCCACTCTATTCGACTTCCCATTCGAAGACCGCGCCAAGCTGACCTTCTGGTCCGACGTAGCCACTGCCATTCCCGGCGGCGGCATCGTGACCACGCAGGAGGAGCGCTGGCAGGCGATTCAAGAGTGCATGGCCTATTTCACTAAGCTGTGGAATGCCCGTGTGAACGCAACGCCCGGCAACGACTTGATCTCTATGCTCGCCCATGGCGATGCCACTCGTAATATGCCGCCCATGGAGTATCTGGGCAACGTCATCCTCCTTATCGTCGGAGGCAACGATACGACACGCAACTCGATTAGTGGCGGAGTTTTGGCGCTGAATGAGAATCCTGCTGAATATGACAAGCTACGCAATGATCTAGGCCTGATTCCCAATATGGTGTCCGAAATCATCCGCTGGCAGACACCATTGGCCTATATGCGACGCACCGCAAAAGTCGATACTGTGCTCAACAATAAGCAGATCAAGGCGGGGGACAAAGTGGTAATGTGGTACGCGTCGGGCAACCGCGATGAGGATGCCATCGCCAATGCCAACAGCTTTTTGATCGACCGTCCCAATGCTCGCCAACACCTATCCTTTGGTTTTGGGCTGCACCGCTGCATGGGCAATCGTCTTGCCGAGATGCAGCTGCGCATAGTCTGGGAGGAGATCATGAAGCGCTACTCCTTCGTAGAAGTGGTGGGCGAACCAGAGCGGGTCTATTCGAGCTTCGTGAAAGGTTACACAAAATTGCCGGTGGTGCTCCACCCATTGTAGGAGCGGGCTTGCCCGCGAATGGGCATAGGTGTGGCACAGACCAATTCGCGGGCAAGCCCGCTCCTACGGTTTTATCAACATATAAGGAGCTAAAAATGACAAAAACAACGCAAGCACCTGCCTCTATTCAACGTCGTCACCTACTCACCCTGTTAGCGAGTACTGCAGCACTCGCGATTCTGCCTATGCCCAAGTTGTTCGCAGCAAACGCGAGCACCGCGGAATTTCCCCTTGGCGTTCGCGCCTTAGTTTTCGACGTGTTCGGCACCGTAGTCGACTGGCATAGCTCCATCGTGCGCGAAGGCCAAATGCTGGCAAATGAGAAAGGCTTCGACGTCGATTGGAGCGAATTCGCCAGCCGTTGGCGCGCGGGCTATGGCCCCTCTATGAATCTCGTACGCAACGGGGATTTGCCGTGGACCAAACTCGACACCCTGCACCGCATGGTGCTCGACGAACTGGTAGTGGAGTATGGACTCGAAGGCTTGAGCGAGGCAGAGCTACAACATTTCAATTTCGCATGGCACCGCTTGATGCCTTGGCCCGATACCCTGGCTGGGCTCAATCGATTGCGTAATAAGTACACCATTGCCTCACTGTCCAATGGCAATGTGTCACTGCTTGTGGACATCGCCAAGAACGCCGGCATCCAATGGGACACCGTGCTCTCTGCAGAACTATCGCGGCACTATAAGCCAGACCCAGAGGCCTATCTCAAGGCACCCGAATTACTGAGCCTGCCACCGGAACAAGTCATGTTAGTGGCGACCCACCCTAGCGACCTGCGCAGCGCTGCCAAGACTGGACTGCGCACCGCCTACGTTCATAGGGCTCTAGAGGCCGGACCAGAGCGCCCTAAGGTGCCGCCCGCGCGAGATGAGTTTGATTTCTTCGCCGACGACTTCCTCGACCTCGCGCGCCAACTAGGTGCGTAAGAGCTACTCGCCGCGCTTGATCTGCTTCGTCTCGTTGATAATGCGCTTATAGTTCTTACTTTGTTTGCGAAAAACTGCGCGGCGCTGCGCGAGGCTCGCCGCATTCATCGCCTGCTCGCGCGAAAGCTTGCGATAACTGTGCAGACGGCGTTCATCGAGCTGCTCGTTCTCTATCGCTTCGCGCACAGCACAGCCCGGTTCACTGTCATGAGAGCAGTCGCCGAATCGGCACTGCGTTGCTAACTCTTCGATATCGGCAAAGGTCGCCGCCACACCCTCTTCGCAGTCCGCCAGCTGCATCTCTCGCATTCCCGGCGTATCCAAAATCAAGCCGCCACTAGGCAGCAGCATAAGCGAGCGCCTAGTAGTGGTGTGCCGTCCCTTCGCATCATCCTCACGTATGCTACCGGTATCTTGCACGGCAGCGCCAAGCAAGGCATTGCTCAAGGTTGATTTGCCAGCACCCGAGGACCCAATTACCACGATCGTCTGACCCGGCCGACACCACGGCGCTAGCGTCGCGACGCTCGGCTCACTCAGGCAGTTCACCGCTTCCACACATAGGTGACTATCCAAGCGTTGAGCCTGCTCGCGAAGCTCTTCAGCGTTGCCACACAGATCGAGCTTGCTCAAGACTAGAACTGCCTCCGTGCCTGCCTGATGAGCGACGCTCAAGAAACGCTCTATACGGTTGAGATTGAAATCCTCATTGAGTGAGCTGACGATGAAGGCCGTATCGACATTCGCCGCGATCAGCTGTTCTGCAAGCTTGCTACCTGCTGCCTTACGTTTAAAGACACTCTTACGTTCCAGCGCGCGCACAAACTGGCCACTGTCTGTCAGTAGCACCCAGTCGCCCACAGTCAATGGGGGCATGCTCTGCAGCAATGGCAGAGTATGCACACCCTGCTCGCCGCGCACCTCGAGACTGCTGCGGTGCTGCTCCATGATTCGTGCTGGTTTGAGTACACCCCACTCGTCGAGTGTTAATTGTTGTTGAAAGAACGTTTGCCAGCCCAAGCTGAGCAAAGAAAAGTCGTTAGCCACGGTAAACCCCTAGCGCGATTGCGCTACAAATATTATTGAGGGGGGCATAAGGCCCCGGTGTAAAACCGGGTAATGGGAAGGGAGGTGGCCTAAGCCAGCAACGAATCCTGAAGAGTTACCCAGTTAAGGTTTACGGCAATCATGTTGTGACCTCCTTACTGAGTGAATGAAGCTGCACTATAACACAGCATTATTGCGAGGCAGAAGCGCCTCAATATCCGCCATGACGAGCAACTTTCCAGAGCAGCACTAGCGACTCTCTGGTACAGCATAGATTCGCTGGATTGACTAAAAACCGCAATGGATCAGCGCTCCACTGGCCTACGACGAAATGCAGAATAACAAGATGAATTTGATGAATCTTGTGAAATATTTTTCGAATCCAACTAAAAACTCGCTACAAAATTTCCAAATCTTTTCGAAAAAAAACAATATATCGTTATTTATCAGTGCATTGAATTAAGGCGCCGGAACGCAGCAATCTCCGACGAATTCCGAAATCCATCAAAAGTCGTCGAAATCGAGGAGACTTCTTCATTCCTTATTGCTAACTTCCTACGTGATCTAATAACAATAAAATCGAGGTAAGTAATGACATCAATTCGCCGACCACACCACCACCCTTCCTTCACTGTTAAATTATTAAATTCCGCTATCGCCATCGCCCTCCTCGGTGGCGCAGGTCAAACTCTTGCACAAACTCCCGATGTTGAAGAAGTCGTAGTCACAGGCTCCTATATTCGTCGCTCAGAGGGGATTGTGGCCGCATCGCCATTAACCCAGTTTAGCGCCGAAGATCTGGAAGCCCAAGGCACCGTCAACATGGCTCAAGTCGTTCAGAACTTGACCTTCAACAACGGCACGGCAGTAACCAACTCCATTCAAGGGGTTACCAGCACTACCTCTAACTTCAATTTGCGCGGCCTTGGCCCAAGAGCGACATTGACGCTGATCGACGGCAAGCGCGTCGCATCTGACAACGTGCAAACCATGCTTCCCGCCTCGGCGCTGGAGCGCATGGACATCGTGACAGATGGTGCTGCTGCCCTGTATGGCACAGACGCGGTGGCAGGGGTTGTCAATATGATTCCCTATACATCCTACGACGGACTCAAGATCGATCTGTTCGATGAGGGCGATAGTCGCGGCGATTTCGAAAGAAATGAAATCTCCTTCCTTGCCGGCAAGAGTTTCGGCGATGTCGACTTAGTCGTTGCTGGCTCACAAACCTCGCAGACCACGTTGGCGTGGGGCGAGCGCCCCGAGTATGTGCGCTCGGGCCTAACCCACAATGGTGGATCTAATCCCGGCAACTTTCTGGTCCCTAAACGAGACGCCAATGGCGACTTAACGGGAGCATCAGGTAGTCGCGTAGACCCTAGCTGTGGTTACAAAACTGAGGCGGACCAAGTATCACCCGGCAATAATCCCTGGGGAAATCCACTGGGTGGTCGATGCTTTATGAGCTTTGGTGACACCCGCGACTTCCAGCCCGCAGCCGACACTACTTCGCTCTACAGTAATCTCAACTGGGAAATGAGCGAAGACATAACTTTTCACACGCAACTTATCTACAACCGCCAACGCTACCGTAACCGCAATAACACAGGTAACCCTGGAGCACGATCCGACGCGATTGCGCTTGTTAGAGGGGAGTTGCCTGGCAATACCTTTAGGGCTAAAACCTCAAGCGGCGCAGAATTATTCGCGGAGCCGCTACGCGATGCGAGTGGCGTAATCGTCAACGATGGCTACGGTCGCCCGCTGCCAATGCGCGATGCCTCTGGCCAAGTCGTGTTAGCAAATGACCGTTTCACGTCGATCTCCAGCAATCCTCTTGGTGGTGTCGCCTTTTCCGAGGACGTCGCCATCAATGGTGCGCAATGGCTGCCATTTGGCAAGCCTGAGGCCAATACCATTCCGACAGACATGCAGCAATATGGCTACTACCAGCAGAATAACGTCGACCACCGGACCTATCGATTCTCGACGGGTCTCGACTTTGCTGTACCGATGTTGGAAGGTTGGCAGGGTAGCGCCGATTATATGTACGGCCTCTACAACGACGTCAGCGCTAACACGCAGCAATTTAGTCTTGGTGCAGTTAACCAGGGCCTGAATTGCGACGTAATTAATGACGTTAAGAGCTGTTTCAACCCATTTGGGGCTATTGATCCAACATTCAGAACGCCACAACACGTGGCCGATGCTATCTTCACTCAAGACCATATCGACAACAAAGATGAATTGCAGACATTTGACTTAATTCTCAATGGTGAGGTTCCTCTCGGCGGTTTCGAACTACCTGGCGGATCTGTGTCAATGGCAGTGGGTTATCAACGCCGAGAAGAGGATCGTACTGATGGTCCCACGGCAACCTCGATTCGTAATGACCAACTCATCGGCTCTGAAGCACTGCCGCGTCGCCAAAGTCGTTCAAGCAACTCGTATTTCGCGGAGTTTGCGATTCCAGTACTGGAAAATCTGGAGCTGAGCGCGGCAGTTCGTGACGAGAGCTTCAGCTCAGGTCAGGGTGCCGTCGTTAATAAGTTCGGCCTTGTGTATGTCCCTACTGACTGGCTGAGTGTACGTGCCACCAAGGGCGAGGCATTCATTGTGCCGACGATGTCGCAGTTGGAATCACCAGAGGTCTGTGGTCTAAGTAATGTGGACGACCTATTCTCTGACTTCCAAGGTTTTATCACATCGTGCCGTACTGGTAACCCGAATCTGTCATCCGAGTCCTCCGATAGTCTCTCTTTTGGAATCGATTTGTCGCTGATGGATAATCTCAATTGGTCAATCACGTGGAGTGAGACTGACTTCGCGGATCGTATTGTGAGCACGACCACACAGGACATCATCCGCTCTGACTATAGAAACTTTCAGATAGCGACTGGTTTTGCGCCTACCACGGCAAACCCAAATCCGAGCCCTGCGCAATTGCAAGCTTGGATGAACGATCCGCGTTCAGACAAGCGCATCGTCCGTAATGCTGCCGATATCACCACACCAGACCGCATTTTGCAGAGCGACTCAAACGCCTCTACGATGCTTGTTCGGGCATGGGATACCCAGATCGACTATGGCTTCTCTTTAGACGATGTCGGCTTGAATGGCATGGGTAACATCGATATGCAGCTACAAGCGACCTATATGGATACCTATCAGTTCCAGTTAGCCGCTGATGGCCCCATACAGGAAGCAGTAGGTGCACAGAACAACAGCTATGGCGCAGTGCCCACCATCCCTGAGATCCGCGCGAACCTGCGACTCAATTGGAGCCTTGGCAACCACACTGTGAGTGCTACCACTCGCTATATGTCGGAGGTGTCATTTGATGCCAACGAGTTCAGCTTCCAGGCATTCTTCCCGGGCGCTCAGTGGGGCGGCCCAACGGACGTTCTACGCGCTTGGACTCAGCTGGATATGTTCTACTCCTATCGCGGCTATGAAGCGTTAGGTGGAGAGATGAGTTTCTCTGTAGGGGCACGCAACCTGACAGATAGAATGCCGCAGAAGACTGGCATGATTGCCGGTGTTGCTGCGGAAACTCAGGACGTGTTGGGCCGAGTGGTCTACGCTCGAGTTAACTTCAAACTCTAAGTTAGAGTACGAGTAAGCCGGAAATAAAAACCGGGTATTGAAGCGATTCAATACCCGGTTTTTTTATTGATGCAGTTCTTCGCCAATCGAACGTATTCGCCTGCAGGGCAGGCTCCTACAGTCAGCGGAGGACGGGGTCAGGTTCACATTAGGGGCGATATCGCCCCTAATGTGAACCTGACCCCAATTTTACTACTCTCCATACCCTTTTCGAATTACGCCTAGACTCTTACCATCGACCTCACCATCTCGCAACCACTGCAGCGAGGCATCGAAGAGCATCGTCGCGTTCATCTCCCACATCGCATTATGGGAGGAGCAACCCAAATCTAGTAAGACCTTCTCACTCGCCCCGAGGTCTTCATACATCTCGGTCACACGGCTTGGCGGCACCTGCCCATCGTGAATACCCGCAACTAAGAGCATTGGCGTCATCGTGCGAGCGACCACTTCCTGAGTCCACCCCCAAACTGTGGTGTTGGGCGCCCTGCGTACGCCAGTCCCCCATGTGGCGCCAATGGGGTCGGAGTCCAGCATGTCCTGCCAGATCGCCGCACTCACGGCTGGGTCGTATTGGTTCTCGCAGCCCACTTGGCGATCCCAGTTGCGCGTGAAATCCAGATGGGATTGTTTTGTAAACGCAGATCCGGGTACGGGAATTGACTCAGGGGCACTGCCGCCACGATTGCGACTATAGGCCGGCGCGAGAATCACTACGCGGCCGACCTTTTCCGGATGAAGTGCCGCATAGCCTGCCGAGCGCGGGCCACCTAAGGACCATGCGACGAGATGTACTTTATCGACACCGCGCAGTGCGCGCAGGTAGTCCACAACGGAGTCGATATCGTGCCAGTCCGATTCGATAGTAGTGCTTGCGAAACCATAGCTGGGCGCACAAGGGGCCGCGATCTTAGTGGGCACGAATTCCTGCTGTGCTTGCTCGGAGAGATTACACACATCGTTCATGACATTGGGCCGAGTGGAGCGGCCATAGCCCGTGGTATCCATTGCGAAAGTGTCATAACCGGCCTCGGCGAGATAGGCCATCCAACTATAACCCTCCACAGGCACATCGAAAGCCACCTCCGAGGGTGTTCCCGCGCCGTGGATGAAGAGCACTACCTGTCCTTCGAGACTGACGCTGCGCAAAGACGTCGAGGCTTGGGTGCGTTCACGCACATAGATCTGCGCCATCTCATTCTCCATTGCAGGAGCTGTGGAGAGTACGGGCACATAGTGATCGATGCGTAGTACAGGGTCTTGCGCCAATGCGCTATTGAAGGGAATCAACAGGCATGCGGCTAGAATACGGAGGCGTATTGGCATTGTTTTACTCCGGTAATATCGGCTTAAGAAAGAGGCCTCACTATACAATAAGTGTTAGCAAAGCGCTGTATACCGCAAAGGTAGTAGATAGACGGTAGAGCTTAGTTCTGCGCACCGAGCGATCACTCGAAAAACCTGCCATCTGTCCAAAATTACTTTACAGTAAGCCCCTGACAACATGAGCAGGTTCAATTTATGAATGATTTCAAAGGCAAAACAGCACTCATCAGCGGCGGCGCCGAAGGCATCGGTTTGAGCATAGCCCAGGCCCTTGGCAAGCAAGGCATGCAGATTGTGTTAGGGGACATTGATCCCGCGCAACTGTCCCTAGCGCAGCAGAATTTAGAAGAGCTAGGCATTGCAGTTCTCTGCGTGGAGATGGATGTAACACAGCCCCAAGACTGGCAGCACTTCGCGGAGCAAGCAGTGGCACACTTTGGCAATATTCACATGCTGGTAAACAATGCCGGTGTCAGCAATAGCACGGGCCCTGCGGATCAAGTCGGCGACAAGGACTGGCGTTGGGTGAACGATGTAAACCTAGATGGCGTGTTGTTCGGTACGCGTGCAATTGTGCCGCTAATGAAGCAGCATGGCGAGGGCGGCTGGCTAATCAATGTCGCCTCGATGGCAGGCATGTTTGGTGTCCCCTATGCGAGCGCCTATACCGCAACCAAGAACGCCGTTGTCGCGCTCTCAGAGGCTTGGCATCAGGAACTGCGGCGCCAACAGATCCACGTTAGCGTTCTATGCCCTGCGTTCGTCAAGACACGCATTAATCTTTCCGAACGTAATCGGCAGGCACGCTACAAGAGTGAAGGCGAGAGACGCGCGCCGAGCGAAAAACAACTCGCCGCCGCAGCCCATATGCAAACCGTTATCGACAATGGCTTGGCAGTTGAAATTGTCGGGGAGCGCGTAGTCGAGGCCTTGCTCGCGGGCGAGCTATACATATTCACTCACCCCAATTATCGCTCCCTAGTACAGCAACGTTATCAAGCCATCGACGCGGCCTTCGAGCGCGCCGCGGCTAGCCCCCTTCTCGCCCATATACGCGACGAGGAAATCGCGGGTTTCAGCTAAGGCGCTCCAAATAAACACCCAGTTAAAGGACTTTCTTATGACACAGACTCGCGAATTTGGCATTACTGTCTATGGCGCCACCGGTTATACCGGCCGCCTTATCTGCGAATATCTTCACTCGCGCTACGGCGTGGATGGCGAGGTGAAATGGGCGATGGCCGGGCGGAGTCGCGCCAAGCTAGAGGCAGTCCGCGATGAAATGGGCATACCCGCAAGCGTACCACTAGTACTTGCCGATGCAGATGACCTGAGCTCCATCAAGGCGATGGTCGCGAACACCAAGGTAGTCTTGACCACGGTAGGGCCTTATCAGCTATATGGCTCCGAACTCGTTGCCCAGTGCGCCGCGGCCGGCACTGACTATGTTGACCTGTGCGGAGAACCTGGCTGGATGCATCAGATGATCGCCCAGCACCAGGCCGCTGCGAAACAAAGTGGCGCACGCATCCTCTTCTCCTGCGGCTTCGACTCGATTCCATTCGACCTGGGGGTATTGTTCCTACAAGAGGCGGCGAAGCAGCGCTTCGGCGCACCCGTTTCGAGTGTGAAAGGTCGCGTAAGAGTAATGAAGGGTGGCTTTTCCGGCGGCACCTTAGCAAGCCTAAAGGCCACGTTGGCAAGCGCCACCAAGCAGCCCGAACTCATTAAAGTGCTACAGGACCCCTTTGCGTTGACTGAGGGGGTTTCGGGCCCACAGCAACCGGCCGGAAGCGTGCCCCAGTATGATGAGGAATTAGGCAGCTGGTCGGCCCCGTTCATCATGGCAACTATCAACACCAAGAACGTACATCGCACCAACTTCTTGCTCAATCATGCCTTCGGTCACGACTTCGTCTATGACGAGATGCTATTCACAGGACTTGGCGAGAAAGGCGAGGCCGCGGCCAAGGCCGTTGCGGCAGACCGCTCGATGGCAAGCAGCGACTTAAAGCCCGGCGACGGACCTACAAAGGAAGAACGCGACAATGGCAGCTACGACGTCTTGTTCGCTGGCAGCAGCAAGCAAGGCGAGATGTTGAAGGCGAGCGTGAAGGGAGATCGCGACCCCGGCTATGGCTCAACCTCGAAGATGATCGCGGAAAGCGCCGTATGCTTGTTGTTGAATCCAGAGGCTGCTAGCGGTGGCATTTGGACACCGGGTGCAGCACTCGGTGATCTCCTAATCAAGCGCCTCGAGAAAAACGCAGGACTGACGTTTGCGCTAGAGAACTGATGCTGTAGTGCTCGCGCCCACGAGGATGGGCGCGGTTACATTTAGAGGATGAGCATCGAGACAAACCAAATTGCCGTGATGCTCACCAGTCCCATCGCCAAAGTAGCGCCAGTATGGGCGCGATAGGCGGTGGCGACATCCAGCTTACTGAACTGTGCCACTACCCAGAAATAACTATCGTTGGCATGAGAGACCGTCATCGCCCCTGCCCCAACCGCCATCACCGTCAGTACCCGCCCCCATTCCGAATCCAAGCCCACCTGCGGCAACAAAGGCGCAACAAGTGCCGAGCCCGCCACCATAGCAACAGTGGAAGAACCTTGGGCACTCTTGAGCGCCGCCGCGACTAGGAAAGGCATGAATACACCGATGCCTAGCGAGGAGAGGCTGTTACCAAGATATTCCCCAAGTGGCGTAGCCGCCAACACTGCACCAAATGCGCCACCTGCCCCCGTTACTAAAAGAATGGGTGCGGCAATCGAGAAGGACTGTTGGCAGTGTTCGCCGAATCTCTCTAGTTTGTCAGGCCCCTTGATCAGAACGAGAGCGCAAGCCAAACCGACCATCAATGCATTCAGTGGCTTACCCAGGAAATTAAAAAGCTCATACAAGCCGCCTCGACCGAGTAAGTCGGCTGGGTAATTCGCCACAGAACCTAGGCAGATAAGCAGGATCGGTACGAAGATAGGCGCGAAGGCACTAAGACTACTCGGCGGGGCTGCCCTTTCGCTCGACTCTTCAGGGATTAGCTCTTCTTCAGCCAATTCATTGCTCGGAAGATCGCGGCAGAATCGGGCCCACACTAGGCCTGTGAGCGCTGCAAGAAAGGCGAAGCCGAAGCCAGCAATAATGACGAGGCCTAGGCTATCGCCTAGTCCCAGATTGCCCGCAGCAGCGATAGGCCCTGGCGTGGGAGGCACCAGTGTATGAGTAGCAAACAAGCCCGTGGAGAGAGCGACCGTGAGGGCCACTGGCGAGGCGTGCAAAGTGCGAGCGAGAGAACGCTTGAGGCTATTGAGTATGACGAAACCCGAGTCACAGAAAACGGGAATGGAGACGAAGAAGCCCACCATAGACATGGTGAGAGTCGGCATGCGTTTCCCGAACACTCGAATGATAGCCTGCGCCATCACGATGGCCGCCCCACTACGCTCTAGGATCACGCCGATGAGCGTACCGAGCACTATCACGAGCCCGATACTGCCCATGATATTGCCGAAACCACCGCGGATGGTGCTCTCTATCTCCCTTGCAGGGAGCCCATAGGCAAAGGCCGCAATGAACGCAGCAAGCAATAAGGTGATGAAGGGGCTTAACTTGAGCTTGGCCGTCGCAAAGACGATGAACCCAATGATACAGAGTAGAATAAACACTAATAACATAGCTTGCGTCCTTTGCCCGCTTGGGTCGCAAGCACCTGCTCGCCAGTGGGTTTTTCTTATTTTGAATCTCTCTGCGCCGCAGTATAAGCGTAGCGCTCGCGCAAAAGCCACCGCAGCACTCGAGTGCTAGATGCGGTGTTTTCCCACAGCTTTTGCACTACACTCTTTATCTTGAGGCACTGAACACACTGTGGCTTTAGCCATCGGAGGATATTTTGTTAGGCATTTCCACGCGCAATTCACTAATTCTAGCTCTCGGCCTTTTCCTAGCTCCTGCGCCGCTATTGGCTGCCGAATCGACCATAGAGTTTCCATCCGTGGCCGCGGATGTCCCCTACGAGGAAGTCGAGGCACTCCCCTTTCGTCCTGCCGAACATAAGCTGGCCTATGGCGAAGATCCACTGCAATACGCACTGCTGTGGAACCCTGTATTAGAGCAGGATGCGACACCCAAGGCATTGATCGTCTTTATTCACGGCGGCTGTTGGCTCAATGCCTATGACATCGAGCACAGCTACGCACTCAGCACAGCACTCTCGCAGGAAGGCTACGCAGTCCTGTCCCTGGAGTATCGCCGCACTGGCGATGCAGGGGGCGGCTGGCCCGGCACTTTCGATGATATCCGTGCCGCCTTTGCCTTTGCTGAGCAATTACAAAGTAGCGACCTTAACCCCTTGCCGGTAATTGCACTAGGGCATTCCGCCGGAGGGCATCTAGCCCTGCTGGCTGGCGCTCAAGAACAGAACCTAAAAGGAGTAGTGGGGCTCGCGGCCATTACAGATATCGTTACTTATGCTCAGGGCCAGAATAGTTGCGAGACGGCCACTTCGCAGTTCATGGGAGGCGACTACGCAAGCAAAACAGCGCAATACCGAGCCGCCAACCCAGCGCAGATGAAGCCGCACGCCAATACATTTCTCCTTCAAGGCAGCGCCGACACTATCGTATCGCCGTCTCAGGCGAATATCGCAGGGGCATTGACCATTACACTCGAAGGCGCCGGCCACTTCGACTGGGTCCATCCCGGCAGCCCCGCATTCCAGACTCTGTTGTCCACGCTCTCGGCGACCCTGCAATGATCGAGCAAGACCAGATAGAGGCACAAGACCGCAGCGACCCATTAGCTAAGAAACGAGACGAATTCGACCTGCCCGCGAACACCGTCTACTTAGATGGCAACTCACTCGGCTGTCTGCCCATCGCCGCGCGAGAACGTGCACGGGAAGTCGTCGAGACGCAATGGGGCCGCGACCTAATCAAGAGCTGGAACAAGCACAACTGGATAGACCTGCCTGTACAGATAGGCGAGAAGATTGCGCGATTGATCGGTGCCGCTCCCGGTCAGACGATCTGTTGCGACTCCACCTCCGTGAACCTATTCAAACTCCTGAGCGTGGCACTGAAGATGCAAAGCGAGCGCTGCATCATTCTGTCTGTGCAAGACAATTTCCCTAGTGATCTTTACATGCTTGAAGGCCTGCGCCATCAACTCGGCAGTGACGCAGTACAGATTGAACTCTGCGCAGAGGAAGAGATCGAGTCGGCAATGCACGAGAAAGTCGCCGTGCTCATGCTAACTCAGGTGAATTTCCGCACAGGCCGATTGCTAGACATGCAAAGACTCACCGAGCGGGCCCACGCACTAGGTATTTTGGTCATCTGGGATCTCGCCCACAGCGCCGGTGTGCTGCCCATAGAACTCGACGGGTGCCATGTCGATTTCGCTGTTGGCTGTGGCTATAAGTATCTAAATGGTGGACCTGGCGCGCCGGCCTTTGCTTATGTTGCAAAGCGTCATCATCAACACCTACACCAACCCCTTAGCGGTTGGATGGGCCACGCCGCCCCTTTTGAGTTCGATGCCCAGTATGCGCCCGCAAAAAATATCACCCAGCTTCTAGTCGGTACGCCACCTGTGATCTCGATGAGCGTGCTCGATGCCGCCCTAGAGGTTTATCGCGACGTCGATATCAAGCAACTACGCGATAAGGCCTATGGCTTAAGCGAGCTGTTTCGCACCCTAGTCGAACAATGCCCATACCTGCGCGACTTACAACTGCTATCGCCACCACAGCCGCTGCAACGGGGCGCTCAGCTTGCCTATCGACACCCGGAGGCCTATGCGATCTGCCAGGCTCTGATTGCCCACGGCGTTGTCGCAGACTTCCGTGCACCGGACCTCTTACGCCTTGGTTTCAGCCCGTTGCCCTTGCGCTATATCGACATCAGCACTAGTGTCACAGTTTTGACCGAGATAATGCGCAATGAACGCTGGCGTGAACCGCAATATGCCACGCGCAGTAAAGTGACTTAAGGAGTAAGCAATGACACACAATACCGAGATACAAACCAGCGTCGCCATGCTCATTTCAGTTTTCGGCACTCCTACACGTGCCGACAGCGAAGCTAATCGCTATGAATGGCATCTGGAGTTTGCCGATGGCAGCAAGGCAGTCTTAAGCAATGTAAGTGTTGGTGGCAGCTCAGCCCGTGTACAAGCGTGGGAGCTCAGCAGTGATAGCGAGGCCGCCATTGCCCAAGTAACAGAGAAACTACAGGAAGGCGAGAGCTACTATGACGGGGCATTGCACCCGGAATTGTTCATCGATCGAAACAATTAAGCACTATCTCTAATTAGTTAAAAAGGGAGAGTATCGCTACTCTCCCTTTTTTATTTCCCTACAACGCTCGCAATTAGAGGTTGAGGTCTAGACGCAGATACATACTGCGACCATCGGTGTCATAAGGCGCGTTGCGTGAGTAAATCAAACCACGATTAGCCTGGTAATCAGCCTCTTCTGGATACTGATCGAACACATTCTCCGCACCAAAACGAATGCTAAGATTATCATTCACATTATAAGTTGCTGACACATCCGTGAATGCCTCTGCGCCGAAGTCCTGATGAATATCTCCCGTGGCATTAAAAGAATAATCCGTCCAATTCCCGTAATAGCGTATGCGCCCCATGAAGTCTAAAGCACCGACACCGTAATTGGCGGTGAAGTTCATAGTACGCTGCGGAAGATTCTTCTCGAAGCGAATACGGGTAGTGTCATTGCTCTCGAATGATCCCCCCACTACTTCAGTCTTGTTGAAGTTAAACGAGCTCGAAAGCGCCAATTGCCCCGCTCCTAACTCCATGCCATAACCCAATACTAGGTCGATGCCTTGTGTACGTGTATCGAAGTCATTCTGGAAGAAATTCACACGCGTAATGCCTTCGCCGCCGGGTACACCTAACGCAATCAGCTGCGCTCGTTCTGCGTCGCTTAGCGTAAAGTTAGTTGAAGTACCGAAGCGGTTGTCGACGTCGACCCGATAGAAGTCTAGAGAACTCGTAAATCCATAGTCATTACGATACACAAGACCCGCACTGAAATTGGTCGACTCCTCAGCATCTAGAGGCTTGATGTCAACCCCAGCGCGCTGAGATACGATTGCCGCCACTTCGCCAACGGGAGAGAAACGACCGTTAGTGAAAATATTCAGGGTTACGGTATCCAGGCCCTGAGAGCTACGCTCGCTGAACAACTGCCCAGGCGTTGGTGCACGGAAACCATTCGACATAGTGGCGCGCAGCGCGAAGTTCTCGCTGATCTCATAGCGACCAGTGAGCTTGCCCGTAAAAATACGCTCGTCGTGCTCTGAGTAATCCTCGTACCGACCTGCGACGCCAAAGATAAACGCATCGCTTAGCGGCATTTCCAGATCTACAAAGACCGACATGCTGGTTTGATCCGACTCTCCGGCTTGCTCCGGGCTGAACCCTGGATAACCATTGGAACCAGAAGGCAGACCTGCGGTTGCGCCAGGTCCGATCGCATAAGAGGCCACGTCTCCAGTGCTCACCTTATAGGTCTCTACGCGTCGCTCCAATCCAAAGGCGAGATTGCTTGGGCTAGCACCGATGCCAAAATCAAACTCATATCCGAAATCGAGATTGACGTTAAGCTCGCTCTGTTGCAAAGCGCCGATATCGAATACCGTTGGACTCAGTGGACCCATCGAGGCGTTAATACTATTGGACATATTGTAGTCAATCTTATTACTGCCATAGCCCGCACTCAGGTCCCAGTTCAGAGAAGGGCTTAACTCGCCCCTCACGCCTGCGGCGAAAGAAGAATCCACATCTTCCTGACCGAACTGAGGCGAGAATCCAGCAGGATAGGTATCGCGCAAATCGAATCCGGGAAAGACCGCTGTAATATCGAATGCATTAGTCGAGTCTGGGTTACGCCAATTAAAATCGGACAAACCTTCGCCCGTGCCATAGGAGCCGAAACTATAGGCGGTTAACGCGTTGCTCAGCGCATATTCGGAGTTGAACATGAAGCGTGTCGTTTCCGTCTCCGGCTGTCCCCAATTCTGCACTGGGTTTGGTACTTCTACACTAGGATGGTCGATCTTAAACTGAATGGCGTCCGGACGCTGTCGACTGCGCGAAGTGCGCTCTGCATTGGAATACTCCAGCGCGCCATTGATAAAGCCCACATCACCAAGGGCAATGCCCCCTTTCATCCCGAAGCGTGCATTCTCACCGTCACCTTCGCCGTACTCAGAGTACTGTGCGAAACTGCGAAAATTTGTGCTTTCGTCGAGAATGATATTGATGACGCCCGCAATCGCATCAGAACCATACTGAGCGGAGGCACCATCGCGCAGAACCTCCACACGGCCGATAGAGAAAGTAGGAATCTGCGCCAAATCTGGTGACTGCGCACCATTGCCGCCAAGCAGTGCCGAGCGATGACGGCGCTTGCCGTTTACTAGCACCAAGGTATGGTCTGGCGAAAGCCCCCGCAAAGTAGCGGGGCGCACGAATACTTGGCCGTCAGCCATAGGTAGACGTTGTACCTTATAAGAAGGTACCAGTTGTGCCATTACATCCGAGAGATCTTCCGAGGCGGTATTATTGATCTCGTTGAATGACAACACATCGATGGGTGCAGAGGAGTCGAAGACTGAACGCTGCGTGCGTCGCGTGCCCGTTACAATTACGCTCTCGATGGTGGAGTTGCCACTGCGTTGCGCGCCCGAAGCTTCAGGCGTGGATTGTGCGAGCGCGGAGGTGGCTTGAATGCTCATAAAAGTGGTAACGGCTAAGAACAGTGGCCGCAGTTTGTGGTGGTTTGACATAGGGTATCCCTTTTCTTTTGTAGTACTCTCGGTGAAAGACGGGGCGAGTATGGTAAGGGTCTATGACAGATTGATGAATCGCTTGCAGAGTTCATAGAAGCTTCATCCAGCTGTAACAAATTGTGTCACGACAGTTCTCCACCTAAATCGATTGAGCACACTAAAACTCGAGGTAAAACGCTTTGAAGCTCACTGTGTACGGATGAAAGCGTGTTACTTTATGGCGTTTAAATTGCACATGAGTTTGGATTGGTTATACTGAACAAACTTACGACACAACAACAATAAGGATGTAAAAATGAATAAGGGTAAGATCGCCGGCATCGTGACCGGGGTAGTGCTAGTAGTAGGGATTCTCAGCTGGATGTTTACAGCGCCTTACCTCAGTAACGAAGGGCTCGGTCGTACACCTGGAATAATTATTGGAGGCACGCCGACAGCCGCCCTCAATGACTTCACAGTACTTAACTCAACTGTACAAGGTCCTTTGCAATTCAAGCTTGGTGGATTTCCACCCTTCGTGAACTATTTGCTTTGGGTAGCGACTCCCGAAGGCATTATCACAGCTACGCGCCCCGACGGTGGGTATTGGGCGAGCCGCATTAGAGAAGGCGATGACAATGGCTGGCTGCGCCTAGGCGATGCGACCTTCGAGATGAAGGCCACAGAGATACTAGATAGTCGACGCATCCCAATGATGCAGCAGTGGGCCACTAAGGCCGGCAGATCCCTCGACGATCCGCTCTATGCAGGTTCCGAGCCTCTGCGCGAGTGGGAAGTTTTCTTCTGGACACCTAGGTAATACAGAGACGAAACATTAAGGGGCGGCCCAATGGTCGCCCCTTTTTCGTTTTAGGCAAACACAAAGCAGCACTCTTGTCGCATAGTTTTCAATTAACTGCCTCCTTCTAGACTCCCGGTGCTCCGCGCCTACACAACACCCACTGAACAAATACTGTCATACTCGTGCGCTACACTGACTTTTTCGACCACGAACAAGATTCAGCTTAGGGACACAGTTTTATGCCAAACACTCCTTCACTCTTTAGTCGCCGTGACATCCTAGGCGGTCTTGTCCTAGGCACCGCTACTCTCGCTACAGCTCGCCTTAACGCGCAGAACTCGACGCTGCCGAGCCCTCCGGAAAAAACGGATGCCGCCCGCTTGGCGCAAGACGAGGCCTTCTGGCGTGAAGTCGCAGGCTATTATGATCGCGCGGATGGAATCGTGAATCTTGAGCATGGCTACTGGGGAAAAATGGCTAAGCCAGTGCAGGATCACTATCTTGCCGCCACTCAAATGGTTAACAAACAATTGTCTTTCTATGCGCGCAAAGGCTATGGCAGCGATGCACGTGAGGCAGTGGCGAGAGTGGCCAGATCCCTCGGCGTAGACTCAGACGAGATTGTACTAACGCGAAATGCGACTGAATCTATCCACAATCTTATCAGGCAGTATCAGAGCATCGGTCCCGATGACGCCCTGCTTTATGCGGATGTAGACTACCCGAGCTTTCAACAGACGATGCAATGGTTGGCAGATCAGAGAAAAGCGCGAGCGATCGTTTTGAACCTACCTGCCCGGGCATCCCAGTCGCAATTATTAGATGCTTATGTACGCGCATTCGATGCCAACCCATCGCTCAAACTGATCCTACTCACCCATGTCAGCAATCAACACGGCTTAGTGCTGCCCGTTGCGCTGATCGCCGAGCAGGCGCGTCAACGTGGCATCGATGTCATCTGCGATAGTGCGCAGTCTTGGGGCCTGCTGGACTATAAGATCACCGACTTGAACGTGGACTGGGCTGGCTTCAACTTGCATAAGTGGATAGGCTCGCCCGTAGGTGTGGGCGCCTTGTATATGCGCCGCGGAAGCTTGGACAAAATACAGCCCTACCCCGGCGAAGCCGACCCAGACAATACTCGTATATCAACACGCGTACATACCGCCACATCTAATTTCGCCGCAATCTTAACGGTGCCCAGCGCGCTCGATTTTCACGAGTCTATCGGTGGCAATAATAAGGAAGCACGCCTGAAATATCTTCGCGGGCTGTGGACGAGAGAAGCCGATTCCATGGAACATATCGAGGTACTGGGCGGGGCAGACGAAGCTTCTTGGACCGGCATGGCCTCGTTCAGATTGAGGGGTCAGAATAGCGCGGCGCAGGTGAATGTCTTGCAAAAAAGACTAGAGCAAGACTTTGGCATTTTCACTGTCGCGCGTTATGAGTTAGACAGTGGCGCGTGCATCCGTGTAACTCCGCAAGTATTCACAACTGCTGACGAAATACAGCAACTGATAAGCGCACTTAATCGACTGAAAGCTTAACTCCTTGCTATAAAGTGGAGGGGGGTTTACGGAAGAACATCTCCCGCTTTGGGTAGAAGACAATGGCAATGAACACAATGCCGAAGAACAAGACAAGGTAGTACACTGGGAACGCCTTTAATGCCTCTTCAAAAGCAAAGTCTTGAAGCTGTTGAGCTGGCAAAGTAGCGGCAGTTTCGCCACGTTTCAGGGCGCCTACCAGCCCAGTATAGAGCAGACTCGCGATACCTAAGCCAAGGTTCAACGCGAGTCCCTTGAAGCTCAATACCGTTGCCCTGATCTTGGAATCGACCGCACTATTGATATAGAAACTCGCTTGAAACTGCACCATGCCCAGAATCGCAAAAGCCCCCACAGCGAACACAACCCCGTACAACGGAATCGCTAGCATCACCCCACACAGCGAGATAGTCAGCAAGGCGGAAAGGCATAGGAAATTCATGAAGGGCGACAGGTGGCTCACCATCAGACGTGACAGCCTAGCATTGAGAATCCCGATCAAGGCCATGCCGGCGCCGATGAAGCCGAACCAAGAAATGGGGATGTCGATACTACGATAGTATTCACTCGCCAGCACCACGAATTGTCGGGCAACACTGTCTAGCGCAAGTGCTGCGAGAATGACAAAAAACACGAATTGATGACCGAAAGTCCAACGCGCAGCCTTTATGATTTGAGCAAAAGATTCACGCACAGCACTGAGATTTTCGCCTGCATCATGAGCCTCCCGCTTAGCCTGTGCAATGCCAATCTTATCGATATCATAGAAACTTAAACTTGTTACTAGTACGACGAATGAGGTCAAAAGAGTGAGAATAATTGGCAAGCGCACTATCGTCTGCTGCGAGATTTGCCATTCACTACTTAGATAGCGCAGAAATCCGTTTACCATATTACTATCGTAAGCAAGGGCGCCCACAATCATCGTCGTGAAAAACCCTATGGCCACAACTCGGGTCGTCTTCTCGAGTAACTGTGCCCACTCCGATTCCCTGCCGAGTTCTTTGAGCGAGTCATAGACCAACGCCTCGTCTGCACCACTTGCCGCCGCCTCGGAAAGGCCCGAACAGATTCGGTTGGCAAGGAAAACTGAGAATAGTAGCGACGAAGCGCCCATGGGGACCAAAACTAGCAAGAGCATCTCCACCACCATCAAGGCAGAGGCGAACACGAGAAGGCGTTTGCGCCCAACAATATCGGCAAGCGCACCGGATGGCACCTCGGCACATACGATGGTCAATGCCCAGGCTAAATTGAGAATCCCGAACTGTTCCAGCGTCAATCCGTAATCCAGAAAGAGTACCGTGAGCACGGGATAATAGAAGCGTGCCGAATAAAACAAGCGGAAAATAATGAAACGCCTAAGATTGCCCTCTAAGCGTTTTTTCGTCGATTTGTCCATCTGCCACGCCTTTCCACAGTTTTCACAAAAAGCCACAATATTGGCATACTGCGCCAAATAGGGATTTTACACACGGTTTCGGTCTCAAATTCCTGATAAATATTCAAAAAATACCTCTATACCCCCTAAAAGATGGGTGACAAATAGCCGATAATCTATGTACTATTGCCGGCATTAGCGAATTGGAGGTTCAGGCATGTCCGAAAGAGATCAAAATCAGAAGCCTAAAAAATTCTTTGGAATGGCAGTGAGCGACTCTGTAACTTATTTAATCATCGTGATCCTCACCATTATCTTTATTCGTCAAGTCGCTGTTCTGTTCTAAGCATTGCGTGAGCCCATTATGGGTCTCGCCTTGTTCCCCCGCGTTCCCTCATGCTAAATTATGCCCTCATTTTTTCTCGGTGAAGGTTTGCCGCGCGTTATATATCTAGGATTCTCATGAGCAAGTACAAGATCGCATTACTGGACGGTGACGGCATCGGCCCTGAAATCATGGTGGAGGCTGTCAAGGTGCTGCGACTGGTAGAGCAGCGCAATGACGTCGAATTCGAACTCATTCATACCCCTTTTGGTGCTAGCGCGTATTTCGAGTGTGGCGACCCCTTCCCCGAGCAGACTAAGAAAATCTGCGATGAGGCGGATGCGATTTTGAAGGGGCCGATCGGGCTCAATCACGAAGACTCCAAGAAGATCCCGGTAGACAAGCAGCCAGAGCGTGGCGCCCTGTTGCCGTTACGTCGTCGCTACAATACTTACGCGAACTTCCGCCCCGTATTCCTGCCTCAGGGCCTCGCCCACTTCTCTCCATTGAAGAAAGAGATTATTGGCGACGGCATCGACATCATGATCATTCGTGAACTAGTCGGCGGCCTATACTTCGGCGAGAAAGAAACCGGTGTGAATGCACAGGGATTGCGCTACGTCAAAGAGACGCTCGAATACGACGAGGAACAAATTCGCCGCATCGCCATCGTGGCATTCAACACCGCGATGAAGCGCAAGAAAGTGCTACATAACATCCACAAGAGCAATGTCTTGAAATCGAGCGTGCTGTGGAATGAGATCATGGATGAAGTTGGCAAAGACTATCCCGAGGTGAAGGTTATTAACATCCTCGTAGATGCTGCAGCCACTTACCTGTGTCTGAACCCTGGCCAATTCGATGTAATGGTAATGGAGAACATGTTCGGCGATATCCTCAGCGATCAAGGCGGCGGCATACTCGGTTCACTAGGTCTAATGCCATCTGCCTGCCTTGGCGATGACAAAGCCTATTACGAACCATCCCATGGTTCCGCTCCCGACATCGCAGGCAAGAATATCGCGAACCCCTACTCCATGATTGGCTCAGTGGCCATGATGCTCGAGATGAGTTTCGGCATGGATCAAGAATCGAAGAATGTGTGGCATGCAATGCAGAGCGTGTTCGCGCAGGGTTTCTCGACTCCCGACCTATCCAAGCCAGGCGCAGGCGTGAAGATGATCGACACGCAAGGCTTTGGTGACTTGGTGGTTGAAGAGCTGCGCAAGATGCCGTTGGTGAAATAATTGTGTAGGAGCTTGCCCTGCAAGCGATTGGGTGCGATTGATGCAAATCTGTGAAAGATTTGGGCTAATCGCCTGCAAGGCAGGCTCCTACAGTCAGTGGATTCTATCCGAATTGCTCAGTGCCGCTGCGGACTTTTCGCGGGCAAGCCCCCCCTAACGAGGGCAAGCGCTCCTACAGATAGATCTTCAATCGGCCTGCGCATGCATCTTAATATTGATCATGCGCAGCGTCGCCTTAACCGCCGCTAACACCTGATTCGAATCTACCCCGCGCGTCTTTAGGTCGCGCATCTCGCCGCTCCAGGTAATGATACATTCCGTCAGCGCACTAGTATTACCGCCGCGGGGAATGTGGACCTCATAATCCAGCAGGTCGGGCATCTTGAATTTTCGCGCTTTGAGAATTCGCGCCATCGCATCCATGAAGGCGGCAAAACCACCATTGCCAGAGCCAGAACCGCTGTACTCCTTGTCATTGATACGCACTCGCACACTCGCCGTGCTCTCAACATCCAAGCCACTATTGATATAGCAATTGAGTAGTTCGATATAGCGATAGTCGCGACTCTCCAGCACATCGGCAATGATGAAGGGCAGGTCATCTACAGTAATCACTTCTTTGGAATCGCCTAACTCCACGACGCGCTGCAATACCTTGCGTTGCTCCTCTGCCGACAGGCTAAGACCTAATTCCTCGAGATTATTGGCGAGGGAGGCCTTGCCACTCATCTTGCCCAAGGCATAGACGCGCTTACGTGCGAAACGCTCCGGGCGCAGCGCGGTGATATAGAGGCCACCCTTGGAGTCGCCATCGGCGTGGATGCCAGCGGTTTGTGTGAACACATCGGCACCAACAATGGGGGCGTTGGCAGAGACCCATTTACCAGAGAAGTTCTCCACCATGCGACTGAGAAGGCCGATCCTAGTCTCGTCTATCGATAGGCTCATGCCCATCTTGTCTTTCAGCACTACCGCTACCTCTGCTACAGAGGCGTTGCCAGCACGCTCACCTAGGCAGTTCACCGTGCAGTGAATAGTGTTAATCCCGGCTTTGACGGCGGCCATTACGTTGGCCGTGGCCAGCCCGTAGTCGTTATGGGGGTGAAAGTCGAATTCGAGAGCGGGGAAGCGAGTGATCATGTCACGCAGTGCAGTGAAGACTTCGTCTGGCATCATTACGCCAAGGGTATCGGGCAACATAAAGTCGGCGATCCCTAGATCCTTAGTGCCTTCTAACAGTCCAAACACATAGTCCGGGCTATCTCTATAGCCGTTGGACCAATCCTCCAAGTACATATTGACCCGCAAACCGCGCTCTTGCGCATAGCTCACAGTACGGCGGATATCCTCGATATGCTCAGCCAAGCTGCGTCCCAACTGCTCTCGGCAGTGTTTCTCGCTGCCCTTAGCAAGCAGGTTGATCACGCGTCCGCCGGTCTCTACGACCCAGTCCACGCTCAAACGGTGGTCTACGAACCCCAATACTTCGACGCGTTCAAGAAAGCCTTCTTGGGCCGCCCATGCGTTGATATCGATAACCGCTTGCTTCTCACCATCAGATACGCGGGCCGATGCTACTTCGATACGGTCAACGCGTAACGACTGCAAAAGCGCACGGGCAATATGCAGTTTCTCTTTCCCAGCGAAGGACACACCTTGGGTCTGTTCGCCATCGCGCAGGGTCGTGTCGAGTAATTTGATGTGTCTAGTAGGGCTATTGCTGCTCATAGTTCTCTATTCATCCGGCTGCCGGGCAGCGCTAAGGGGAGCCGATTCTAACAAATAAACTGCGCGGCCATAAGCCCGGCGAATCAGCCATTTGATCGTGCCCGCCTTCCTATTTTGGCGAGAACAGGGGACAATGTGCTCATGCCTGTAACGAATTTGCCGATGTATTCACTATGAGCCTTTTTAGCCAACAGAAACTCCTCGTGCTTGCCACTACCCTATTGTTCGCCTCTTCGAGCTATGGCTCAGAGTCGCGTTCCGAGCGCCTATGGCTACCCGCTAGCGCCTCACATCTGCGCCCATTCCTGCAAATGGCAGTAAATCTCGCGATGGAAGAAGAGGGTTGCAACGACGTTCTTTACGCACGCTTGAACGAGTACCGCACGATTTACGAAGAACCTACCTTCACCATTCTGTGCAAGACAGACGCGAAGACCACCTACAATCGCGTAGTTCCAATCACCGAAGTAGACCCTGAGTATTTTGCGAAAATTCAGCGCAGCGAAGATGCAGCGGATACCGCACGCACACTCACGCCAGAGATCGAAGCCTTGCGCAACCAACTACTGTCGCCGTCCTCCGCGGCTAGTGGCAGTGGCACTACTCAAGCAGCACCCGCGCCAACTGCCTCGCCCAGCGCTGCGGCAAACGAAGACCCTAACGATCTCACCTTGGACCTCGAGCGCCAAGCGCCCGCGGCCAGCACCGCTAGCCCTGCCCCGGCGCATTAAACTAAAACACCCAGCCCCCTCTTCGCCGTTCTATACCCTGTCCTAACAAGGTATACTGCGCGCACTTTAAGAAAAGGAAGTTGCTGGAGTGTAACTATGACAATAAGAGTGTGTGTAGCAAAGGAATTGAGGGAAGACGAGCAGCGGGTCGCCATGGTCCCTGACGTCGTTAAGAAACTCACGGCCCTTGGGGTACAAGTCAGCATTCAAACTGGCGCTGGTGAGGCCGCAGGCCATGCCGATAGCGACTATGTAGGCGCCGATATCGTCGATGACATCGATGCACTGTATAGCAGCGCCGACATCCTTTTAACGGTCAATCCTCCTACAGATGCGCAGATGGCGAAGCTCAAAACGGGCAGCGTTCTCATCGGCTATCTCAACCCCTATTCCGATACTGAGCGATTCAAAACGCTACAGGAGAAAAACATCTCCGCATTCTCCGTAGAGATGATTCCCCGCATCTCCCGTGCTCAGGCCATGGACGCGCTGTCCTCGCAAGCCTCTATAGCCGGTTATAAGGCGGTACTGCTTGCAAGCACGCTGTTAGGCAAGTTCTTCCCTATGCTGACCACTGCCGCCGGCACTGTGCGTCCTTCCAAGGTATTGATCATTGGCGCTGGCGTTGCGGGCCTGCAGGCTATCGCGACCGCGCGCCGCCTCGGTGCCATCGTAGAGGGCTATGACGTACGCGCTGCAGTGAAAGATCAAGTGGAGTCACTCGGCGCCAAGTTTGTCGACATCGATATCAAGGCAGAAGGCAGTGGCGGCTACGCTCGCGAACTCACAGACGAGGAACGCGAGCAGCAACAAGCGATTCTAGCCAATCATGTCGCAGCTGCCGATGTGGTCATCACCACGGCCGCTATTCCAGGACGGCCCTCCCCGAAGATCATCACAACGGCGATGGTCGAGCGCATGAAGGGAGGCTCTGTGATCGTCGATCTGGCCGCCGAAGGCGGTGGCAACTGCGAGCTCACTAAGGCCGGCGAAACCATCCTTCACAATCGCGTCAAAGTGTATGGCCCCTTGAATGTGCCTAGCACCGTCAGCGGTCATGCCAGCGAGTTATATGCGAAGAATCTACTCAATCTTCTTACATTGATGATTAAAGAGGGCGAGCTAAACATCGACCTCGAAGACCAGATTCTAAAAGACAGTTTGATTACTCACGGCGGCGCGATCGTCAATGCCGCAATTGCTGAAAAAGTCGCCGGAGGTGCCAAATGATTGAAGGTTTAGCTGCGCTTTATATTTTCATGCTCGCCGGGTTTACCGGTTACGAGATCATCAGCAAGGTGCCGGTCATTCTGCACACGCCGCTGATGTCCGGTTCCAACTTCGTCCACGGCATCGTGCTCGTAGGCGCGATGATCGCATTGGGCATAGCCGAGAACGGCACCCAGCAAGCTATCGGCTTCATTGCCGTCTTGCTCGCCGCAGGAAACGCGGTGGGTGGCTATGTAGTCACCGAGCGCATGCTGGAGATGTTTAAGGCCAGCGGCAAAAAAGACAGCGCAGGGGGGAAGCACTAAATGATGATTCTCATCCAAGCGAGTTATTTCCTAGCGGCTGTGCTGTTCATTCTTGGCTTGAAGCAGATGAGCTCGCCAGTCACGGCGCGTCGCGGTATTCAATGGGCTGGGGCAGGCATGGTCTTAGCCACACTGGTCACATTCCTATCGCCAGAGCTCACGGACAATCCTCAGGCACTGACTAACTACGGCCTAATCGTACTCGCCATCGCTATCGGCGGCGGCTATGCCTATGTCACCGGCAAGAAGGTCGCTATGACCGATATGCCCCAGATGATCGCCATGTATAACGGCATGGGCGGCGGCGCAGCGGCCACTATTGCGGCTGTCGAGTTGCTCAAGGCACAAGGCGAAGTGGCAGCTGGTCAGGCCGAGAGCGTTTTAGGCGCTGTTGGCATGTCGGCACACCCTAGCACCATCGCGGAAGCGATGGGTACTGATGTCACCATCCTCGCAATCGTCGGGGCCATCATAGGCACCATCGCGTTTAGTGGCAGCATCATCGCCTGGGCCAAGCTCGATGGACGCCTCAACTCCAATAAACTGCTCCCACAGCAGCAGTTGATCAACCTAGTGTTGGCCATCGTACTTGTCGGTTTCGCAATTGCGGTCTACTTCACCGGCGACCTCATGCCGATTATCGCGTTCTTCGGCATCGCGCTCGTACTGGGGGTATTCATTACCGTCCCGGTCGGCGGCGCGGACATGCCTGTGATTATCTCCCTGTTCAACGCCCTCACGGGCTTGGCAGTGGGTTTCGAAGGCTATGTGCTGGGCAATGCCGCGATGATTATCGCCGGCACCGTAGTGGGCTCTGCAGGTAGCTTGCTTACCCATCTGATGGCTAAGGCTATGAACCGTTCCGTGAGCAATGTCTTCTTCAGTGGCTTCGGCACGACTGCTGCGGCGGGTGCCGCAGCGGACGAAAGCGGCGGCTCCATGAAGGAAGTTCAGGCGCAGGACGTGGGCATTATGATGGCCTACGCAAGCCAGGTTGTGATCATCCCTGGCTACGGCATGGCCGTTGCCCAAGCACAACACAAGGTCTGGGAACTCACTCAGTTGCTAACAGACAAAGGCGTTAAGGTGAAGTTTGCGATTCACCCAGTGGCGGGGCGTATGCCTGGCCATATGAACGTACTGCTAGCCGAGGCAGGCGTACCATATGATCTGATCTATGACATGGAAGATATCAACGCTGACTTTGGCAACACCACCGTGACTCTAGTCATCGGGGCTAACGACGTGGTCAACCCAGCGGCGAAGAAGGACCCAAGCAGCCCCCTATTCGGCATGCCAATTCTCAATGCCGAGGAGTCCGAGAACGTCATCGTCATCAAGCGCGGCCGCGGCACGGGCTTCTCCGGAGTTGAGAATCCACTGTTCCTGTTGGACAACACCCGCATGTTGTTCGGCGACGGTCAGAAGGCAGTGAATGAGCTCATTCAAGCTGTGAAGGAACTCTAAGAGTAATGCCCGCTACCGAGTCAGAAATTGCACAGGAAGCCGCACCAGTCGCTGGACTGTTGCGGCGCCTTGCCGCCCTACTCTACGACGCGTTTCTCGTTGCGGCGATCTGGATGGCACTTGGCGCCGCCTTTCAATTTATCTTCGGAATCACCAATCAACTCGTAGATGGGCACGCTACAACCGACCCTGTCATTAGCAGCGTTCTCTTCCTCGGAATGGTTGTCAGCGCGGCTGGTTTCTATATCTGGTTCTGGATGCGCACTGGGCAGACACTGGGCATGCTGGCTTGGCGTATTGAGGTGGTAAGTTCGGATGGCTCGCGAATGAACCTGAAGCAGTCCTTGCTACGCTGGCTGCTCGCTTGGCCATCTTTCTTCTGCCTCGGTATCGGCTATCTCTGGCACTACATCGACAAGCATGGCAACGCGATACACGACATCTTGTCGGGTACACAAGTGATCGTAGTCCCAAAAGGCGGACGCAATTTTTAACAAGAAAGCTCTAAATCCTACGCAGTAGATAGATGCCTGTCACAAAGCACACCACAATCGGAATCATCACGGCAATTACTGGGCTAAAACCATAGAGCAGACTCGCTGGTCCCAGTACCCGCTGCGCGATGGTAAAGAGCAAGCCGATGCCAATCGCGATAAACACCCGCGCGCCCATAGTCACAGAGCGCAGGGGCCCGAACACGAAAGAGATCGCCACTAATACCAGAGAAGCCGTTGCTAGTGGCTGTAATAGCTTCTTCCAGAAGGCCAAGAAGTAGCTGTCACTCTCTAGACCTTCGTCGCGAAAATACTCCGCGAAACGGTATAAACCAGAGATCGACTGTCGCTCCGGCTCCACCAGCAAGACGCTCAGTAATTCCGGCGATAATTCGATGCGCCAATCCAACGTCTCATATTCATGCACGGCGATACTAGCCAGACCAAACTGTGTCTCACGCACTCCATTTAATTGCCAATATTGACCCTGCGAGTCCTCCAGATAACGCGCACTGTCGGAGAAACTGCTGGTGCGCAGATGTCTGTTCTCATCCAGTTCATAACGAGTAATTCCGCGCAGCTCCGTACCACCGGGAAGGATCACATTGATATGAATAAACTCGTTGCCAATCTTGCGCCATTCGCCATAGAAGGAGCTCACTCCCTGCCCACCGCTTTGAATCAATGCCAGTTCACTCTGCGCTGTTTGCTGCAACCTTGGGGCCACGTACTCTCCCAAGACTAAACTCAATATCATGATGCCGGCAGTAGGCTTCATTACCGACCACACGATGCGCCACGTGCTAACACCAGCGGCCTGAATAACCACCAACTCATTGTTAGAGGCAAGTACCCCTAGGCCAATCAACGCGCCTCCGAGAGCGGTGAATGGCAGCATCTCATAGATCCCCGTCGGCATAATGCGCAGGGTGTAAACTAAGGCGTCTAGCGCTGAATAGCCTTCTGTACCTCGACCGAGCTCATCAGTCAGCGTGAAGATAAAATCGAGACTGAACGTAAGCCCTAACACGACCAACATGGAGAGCAACACACTGTTGCGGATATGCGCGTCAAGTAAGCTCATGCCAGCGCTCCGCGTTTAAGCTTCTTGGGCGGGCGACGCAGTCGTGGGGCAAAAAGCAGAAACAAACCCAGGCTAAGGAAGATTGCGTGCACCCACCACAGACCAATTGCGATGGGCACTACTTCGTCCTCGAGCAGAGTCATCGCCATTTGCAACGTTACATAGTAAATCGCATAGAGTAGCGAGGCTGGCAGCAGCTTGCTGAAACGTCCCTTGCGAGGTTCTACTCGGCTCATCGGAACCGCGATTAGAGTGAGAATTGGAATCAGTAGAATGACCGAGAGGCGCCACTGCAGCTCAGCTTGATAAGCTGGCAGAGTGGAGTTCCACAGCATCTGTGTGGGCAGAGACTTCTCCAGCACCAATTCCGTGGCGCGCTCGGGCTCTGGCATCAGGATCGCTTGCTCATCGAATTGTGTTACCAAGTAATTCGCCTGCCCCGGTATGCCTTCATAGAGCACGCCTTTTTCCAAGAGCATGAAGCGACGCCCGGTCTCCTCGTCGATAACTGGCCGTGCTGTGTCCGACAATATAACGCGTAGGCTCTGCTCATTCGTACCATCATTTACGCGCCTCCACGTCACAAAAGTATTGTTGAGCAAGCGGCCCGCTACGCTACTGCTAATAGATTCTGCATAGGTGGTGCGCAGGCCACCGTCGAAGCGCTGAAACTGCCCAGCTACGATGAGATCCAGCTCGGTTAGCTCATCTTGGCTCTCTAATAGACGCTCGGTATTTTGCAGCCCCATCGGAGCAATCTGTAGGCTTAGTAGCCCCATGATTATCGACAGAAATGACGCACTAATGATGGTGCTAAGGGCCACCCGCTTCTGGCTGTAACCGCAGGCACTGAGTACCGTCATCTCATTCTCGGAATACATACGCCCGAAGGCGAGGAGGATGGCGAGGAACAAGGCGAACGGGACGATAACGAGGAGAAATTCTGGCAGGCGGAAGATCATCAGGCGCAGCAAGATATCGGAGGAGATCTCACCTGCGACGGCTTGGCCTAGATATCCCAAGAAGCGGGAGATCATGACCACGACCATCAGGATTAGGGTAACGGCGCTCATGACCTGGAATATCTGTCGAGCCAAGTACCGGAAAATAATCACGCTAGGGCATTCCTCGCTGATCTACTCGTGCGCGCTTAGACAGCCTCTGGCTCCAGTGTTTCTAGCAATTCGCTGAAAGCCTTAGGAATCAGTGCGATCTTATGTTTGTCGAAATCGAAAAATACTATCCCAGTCTGCGCACTGCAAACGACACGTTCTAAGGCCGTGTTGGTGATTTGATAGAAGATATCGCAGCCATAGCGATTAAAGCGTCCCACGCCGACCTCGATGTTAAGGACGTCGTTCGCAAAAGACTCGGACTGGTAATCCACAGCCAAATCGGTCACGACCATGCCTAGGCCAAAGATATTGGCCTCTGTGAAGCCCAAATGAGCGAGAAACTGCAGGCGCGCCTCGTGAATGATCTGCACCATAGTGACACTGTCTAAGTGACGGGCGTAATTTAGATCGCTTATTCCCACCGCGCGCTGCAGCGAGAAAAGAAATTGTTCGGGCATTGTTATCTTCACGCGTGACATTAGTTCACCAGATTCGTGACGAAGAGCCCCAGCAGGGCATTGGAAGGGTTTACGCACACATCCATCATTATAGAAGGGGCTCGAACACCCGGCGTTTAAGGCCGCCAATTCTAATCAGCACTGCGTAAGATGTACACCTCTTTCCCCCCGGCTTTGGGTGCACGATGCCACGTCCGTCGGAGGCCCTGCTATTGCGTAGGGCGGCGAAACTCCCTAGCATTGTCTCCTTAGGCCGCGTAATGGCCCTCCTCGTTTATTCGCTCCAATACAGGGAACCGCCCCATGAAATACACACTGTTAAACAGCTCTACCGCCGCCAAAGCCACTGACTGCCTCGTGATAGGCGTCTGGACCAAGGGCAAACTGACTGCACCTGTCGGTTCATTGGATGAAGCGCTTGCTGGCGAGCTCCGTAGAGTAGTGGCAACCGGCGACATCAGCGGCAAGATTGGCGATACCCTTTACGTACACCCCAGCTCCAGCAAAGCGAAACGCGTGCTTCTAGTTGGCTGCGGCGACGAATCTGCCCTAGAGGCGCGTAGTTATCGTAAAGCGGTCAACGCGGCCATCAAAGCCCTATTCAAATCCAACGCCAAAGATGCCGTAATGACACTAGCCGAGCTGCCCATCAAGGATCGCGATGGCGCATGGGCACTATCCATGCTCGTACAGGAGTGCGAAAGCTCCACCTATCAGTACGACCAGACTAAGAGCAAGAAGAAGCCAGCCTATGCACTCAAGAGCGTCGCCTGCAGCGCGCCTAAGGGTGCCAATCGCGCATCGATGAACGAAGCCCTAAAGGCAGGTATAGCAATCGCCAATGGCATGAACACGGCCAAGGAACTGGGTAATTTACCAGGCAATGTCTGCACCCCGACCTATCTAGCGAGCACCGCCACCAAACTGGCAGCTAAGCATAAGACTCTAACGACTAAGATTCTGAACGAAAAGCAGATGAAGAAGCTGGGCATGGGCTCACTCCTGTCCGTCAGCGCTGGCTCTAAGGAAGAAGCCAAACTCATCGTCATCGAATACAAGGGCAGCAGCAAGACTACTAGCAAGCCATACGTACTAGTGGGCAAGGGCATCACTTTTGACACCGGCGGCATCAGCCTGAAGCCGGGCGGCGCAATGGACGAGATGAAGTTCGACATGTGTGGCGCGGCAAGCGTGTTGGGCACGATGACAGCAGTTGCGCAGATGGGCCTAAAGATCAACGTAGTAGCGGTGATCGCGGCAGCCGAGAACATGCCGAGCAGCACGGCAACTAAGCCGGGCGACGTAGTCACCAGCATGTCGGGCCAGACCATCGAGATCCTGAACACGGACGCGGAAGGCCGCCTAGTGCTATGCGATGCGTTAACTTACGTAGAACGCTTCAAGCCTAAGACAGTCATCGACATCGCAACCCTGACAGGCGCGGCAGTCGCGACCTTCGGGGACCAGACGAGCGCACTTCTAAGCCCGAACCAGGCATTCGCGGACGAGTTGCTAGGCATCAGCCAAGACACTCTAGACCTAGCATGGCAGCTCCCACTCTGGGACGAGTACCAGACTCTTCTGGAGAGCAATTTCGCAGACATCGCGAACATCGGCGGACCAAGAGCGGGCACAATCACTGCGGCCTGCTTCCTACAACGCTTCACGAAGAAGTACACATGGGCCCACCTAGACATAGCAGGCACAGCGTGGCTATCAGGCGCCCAGAAAGGCGCAACCGGCCGCCCAGTGCCCCTCCTAGTAGAATACCTACGCCGCCAGAAGGCTTAATACGCTTATCGTGCGCCGGGCTCTATCGGTTAGAGCTCGGCGCTCGATAGCCAGCCAGTGGTCCGCTGAGACTTGCTATCCAGTGGAAAGAACTCGGCACAGTACCCCTAGCGCTGACACGCCGCAGTGCCACTCGTGCTACGGAGTGGAACTCTATATTCAGACATTCTTCAATCGCACCCATTCGCTTGCAGGGCAAGCTCCTACAGTCAG
>TARA_R110002167_G_scaffold366455_1_pt1 | contig 68387 bp, 63 predicted proteins | sample TARA_R110002167 | Tara Oceans TARA_R110002167 (sample SAMEA4398238) | marine metagenome | biome: Polar Biome; feature: [MES] marine water layer (ENVO:01000295) within the mesopelagic zone...; material: water (ENVO:00002006), including particulate matter (ENVO:01000060) such...
CACCCCGTTAGCTCTGAAAGTAAATAAGTTTCATATATAGAGGATTGAATGTAACGGAAGAAAGTGGAATTAACAAGCCATTTGACTATTCCAATTGGTTGCTTTTAATAGGAGTAGCAATGGTGGCGCTATCATTTTTTAACTTGACACAGAAAACAAAAAAACCATATTTAGCTACTGGGTGTATAGGTCTCTTATTTTTAATTATGGGCTGCACAAACACACAATCTATTACAGTTTTAAAAAAAATGGCTGCCAATGAGATCCCCTTTTTAGAAGCTGTATTTGGTGCTTTTGAGAAAGTGAATACCCGGCACGATGACAAGTATTTTTATGTTGAATCAGATGGCATCCCCACACACAAAATGATGGTAGGCATTACCAATTGGCAACAACAAGTCCCAATTAACCATGACTATACGGGCAAGAATGCCTGGGCCATCCCCATACATCCTGAATTGGCGGAAAAACCAATGTCTACAAAAAGCAATTTTATGAAAGGAGCCATTGCCATTGCCGCTAACGGCATTCCTATCTTTAATCCCCTCAATAACCGAGGGGAGGATGCCAATACCATCGGAGAGCTTGATCAATGGGGCGGTCATTGTGGACGTGCGGATGATTATCATTACCATTTACCTCCAACCCACTTACAAGCTAAAGTTGGTAAAGACAAGCCCATTGCCTTTGCCTTGGATGGTTTTCCTGTATATGGAGAAACTACTGAAGAATTGGATGAGAATTTAGGACGATTTACTTCAGATAGCAGCTACCAATACCACGCTGTTAAAGAATATCCTTATTTGATAGCAGCCATGAAAGGAAAGGTTGAGATAAATCCTCGAACACGTGCCCCGGAAAATGAAATTATGCCACAAGCTAAAACCAGAGGTGTAAGACCAGACTTGAGACCATTGCGCAGAGCAGAAATTATTGGTTTTGAAAACCTTGCACCTCAACATTATAGTTTAAGCTATAAAGTAAACTCACACATCCATAAAATAAATTACGGTTGGGATACTGATGGAAATTACACATTTGAATTTGTAAATCCGGATGGAACAAGCAGAAAATCAAATTATAATAGGCAATAAAAATTAACCAAATATTTATTGTCTACTGATAGGTTTAAGGAGCCATTTAACTTTTTGACAAGCACAGGATAAAGCCATTTTCTCCACCTCCTTCTAAACTCCCCTGCAGAAGTGTCCATCTATCTATTGAGACAAAGGCTATCCTTAGACAAAAATTTTTTGGTATATTAGACACCAAATGCCTTGGAGGGGTTACTAATCTTAAGATAAATTAGAATGAAACTTCAGCCATTAAGAATAGAAGCTGGTTGGCAAGTAAATTATAACCAATTTTATGAAGTTGACCCAGCTCCGGGTTACGAGCATTATTTTGAAGGTTCGAGTTTGCTTATCCTTCATAACAACTCCAGGCTAAAACTTATTGACGTACAGTGGCGGCCTGAAAAAGACCTAGGCGGAGAATATCAAGTGGAGGTTTTGAACTTCTTAGAAAATTTCAACACCCAAACAAACGAATTTGACCTCGTACCCAACTGGGAAAATCCTTTCCTAGCCTTCTCAACAAAGTCCAGGATAAATCTAGTTAATAAATTAGAGGAATTAATGCGTATTCTGCCTGTTTACGAAGATCCTAGGATAACGGTAAAAAGAGGCCTCGTGGATGAACTATCAGAAGCTTACCGGTTGGAATTATTAGAAAAGGGAATTTCAACAACCCTGGTTCAAGAAATATTAAAAAAAGGAAACCCGGCAATTCAAAATCACCTATTAGATCTTCAAGAATTACCGAGAGAAATAATTTTGATGTTTAAAGAAAAGGGAACAAATAAAAAAGTGAGAAATAAGGCTATCCAAAAATTAAAAAGCAAGCGATTAAAGGAAAAATGAATAGCCGAAAGGTTACTAAAGCAACTGATTTTGAAGTGGTTTCAGCATGTAATAGAAGGTTTAATGCATATTTCGAGTTAAAGCTTTTATTCAAGATATAATAGATGACCTAGGTCTTTCCAACAAGTAAAACATCGTTAAGCAAAGAAGTTTTTAATTGATAACCCAAGCCCAAATGAAACAGTACATTATCCTTCTGGTTATGCTTTTGAGCTCTTTTGTGGCCTTTCCATTCCAAGAAAATTCGGATAATAATGAGCTCCCCTCAGAAGTTGTTAAAAGCATAGAAAACCGAATCGAAGAAGGCCTTACCCCTAGTATTGCCTTGGCCATTATTGATTCTACAGGCATTCAATATTTTAATTTTGGACTAACTGCCACAAAAGGCAAGAAAGTAAATGAAAACACTATTTACGAAATAGGCTCAATATCAAAGGCCTTTACCGGTATACTACTTGCGCAACAGGTTTTAGATGAAGAACTCCAACTGGAAGATAAAATAAACGACTTCCTACCCCACAACATTAAAATCCCAACAAAAGGCCTAAAAGAAATTACCTTTGGCAACCTTTCAGACCATACCTCAGGCCTTCCCAGAATGCCCGACAACTTTAAGCCTGCCAATCCTTACAATCCATATGCAGACTATACCGTTGAGCAGATGTATGATTTTATTTCCAATTATAAACCCATACGAGCAGTAGGAGCTACTTATGAATATTCAAACCTTGCGCAGGGCTTATTGGGCCATTTGCTCGCCTTAAACAAAAACAGTAATTATGAAGATTTAGTGATCCAAACGATTGCAGCCCCATTAGGAATGATGGATACCAAAATCACATTCACTAAAAAAATGCTGGAAAATTTGGCTTTAGGTCATGCAGGTGGTAAGCAAGTTGAAAATTGGGACATCCCAACACTTGCCGGTGCCGGCGCAATTAGAAGTTCAACTTCTGATATGTCTAAATTTATTGCAGCCAACTTAGGATATGTAAAAAGTCCAATAGCCGAAGCAATGGAGCTATCCCATAAAGTGAGACACCATAAAGCCGGTGAAATGTCAGTAGCATTGGGTTGGCATATCAAGAATGGTGAACTTGGAGATGTCATCTGGCATAACGGGGGAACAGGTGGCTATAGGGCTTTTTCGGGATTTGTCAAGGAAACAGGAAAAGGGGTGGTTCTCCTTTCAAATTCAACAGCAGATATCGATGATATTGGCTTTCATTTACTAGATCCCGGAACTGAATTAATTGCTTTCCCCTCTAAAAAGGATGCCGTTGAAATACCTGAATCAACGCTGGAACGATATGTAGGTTTGTATGAACTACAACCCAAATTCACAATAACAATTACAAAAGAAGGCAATCAGTTATTTGGGCAAGCCACAGGGCAGGATAGGTTTAAAATTTATCCTGAAAATGATACTACTTTTTATTTAACAGTTGTTAAAGCAAAAATTACATTTCAACTAAAAAATGATACTGTTGAAAGTCTAACGCTTTTTCAAGGAGGGCAAGAAATAAAAGGAAAGAAAATTAAATAGGTTGGAGACTTGTGCCAGCACTATAAGAAATTAGTGAAAGGATTTATAGAATTAACCTTTTTTTTGAGCACTCTGAGAAGAGGAAGCAGTTGATTTGAAAAATTTATTTCCCAATTTTGGAAACAACAAAGGCTTTCCTTTAAAGGGATTAAAACTTAGTCTACTACTTATGATGATCAATATACCTCCTCAAGGGCGCCAAATTCAATATGTCAAGAATTTTCAAGACCTGGTTTCCATACCTTTTCATGGAAATACCAATGCACTTTGTTGGACGAGAGAATTAATAGGTGATTTTTCTGAGATTGTTAATTTGGTAACATTAGATGAAAATATGGCTGAACTTCATCCTGATGAGCTTCTTGAACTTCAGTTGACTGAACAAGGGCAGCGTGCGCGTGAAATTCTTCTACATGATTTGAAGGTCTTGAAAGCGCATGGTGCCTCTCCCACACTTAATGTGATTCAGTCCTATGAAAGGGATGATAGCTACCCGTTTTTTCCCACCGATGTTTATTCCTTTCATGTAGATCGCGCCCCTATACCTGTCGACACTTTTTTATGCACCTACTATGGGGAGCCAAGTGAAATATTGCCCAATTCACAAGCTGAACAAAAAGTGCTTGTTTCAGAAATAAGGGAGGAACTTAAAAAATTATATGATGGCGGAGCGGGTTATTTTGAATCCTTTTTAAGTGAACAATTCTTTGACCTCCACTACCTAGCCAAAGCCAATGCACAACCAATAAGCTTAGGCCTGGGGCATTTATGCAGGTTGGCCACAGATCACCCTAATAGTAAAGTCCCCCCTTGTATTCATCGTGCCCCACAAGAAAAAAATGGACAGAAGAGGTTGCTGTTAATCTGTTAAATAAAGCCTAGAGGGAACCTGAAGAATGCGGTGTCGGCCAATCAAACCCCTTTGACAGGCTCAGAAACCGTGCTAAGGGTCCACTTTAATGAATTAATAGAATAACCGGTATCAGGATACAGTTTTTTTAACCCTAACCTTTAAAAATGTAGTTCCTGCACTAGATCTCTTGTCCAAAATCCTAATTTTGAAAGTTAATAACAAAGCAAAGGAGCTTGGTACATAGTTGATATATACGCAATTCCCCCTCACTATAATGACCTAAAGAGGTCATTTCTTTACGTTCAGTCCTTCCATGCGCAAGCATGGTCTTGGTCCACTCCCAATCTGATCAGGTTTTTATACTTCCACTCGGGCTTTTTCTTCCGGTTGACCGATACCAGACACTTTGAAATCTCAAGAGAATAGTTTATTTTTGTATCCATTAGGATACAAAAATTCATGATCAGAACAGAAAAAACAGCTGAATTCGATAAATGGATTAGAAAGCTCAAGGATATTCGAGCTAAAGCAAAAATTCTATTCAGGATTCAGAAGTTGGAGACTGATGAACATTTTGGAGACTGTAAACCTGTAGGCGATGGCATTAGCGAAATGCGGATAAATTATGCGAAAGGTTATAGACTCTATTTTAAAGAGAAGGAAGACAAGATTATCATACTATTAATCGGCGGTGAGAAATCAAGTCAACAGAAGGACATTAAGAAGGCACAAGAAATCTGGAATAAACTAAAGAATGAGTAACATGGCAATAACAAAATTTGACCTTGCAGACTATCTCGACAACGAAGAAATGATTGCAGAGTATCTTAACACTGTTCTCGAAGACGGGGACAGCTCTGACCTTATTGTAGCTATCGGAAATATCGCGAAAGCTATCGGAATGACAAAAATCGCTGAGAAAACGGGAATGAGCAGGCCAAGTCTGTACAAGGCTTTAGCCGACGGGGCCAAACCTCAATTCGAGACCATCATGAAAGTTTTAAAAGCGGTCGGTGGACAAATAAACATAAAACCATCCAGTTAAAAAAGAAGAAATACCACACCACAACATCTCTTATACTACACACCCTGAGCGTTCCAGACGATTAAAATGGATTTTGAAAAAGAAATACAAAGTTTGATAAGCGGATACTCAAATCCAATAGGCATTGAAAGGTTACGCTTAAACATCCTTCAAGAAATAAAATCTTATTATAAAGACAATGGCTACCCTAAGGAACTGTCAATACATAAGTTATCCTTAATACCAAGTTTATTTCAAGAAGCGAACTATGACAATATTGTGTGGAGTAGTCAAAATGGGGAATTAGGACATTTGAACATTCTATTTCAGCTTGATTGTATGTTTCATAATAGTGGGAAATCACGAGAGAAGCTTTCCGAAAAAGATTTTTTTAAATATGTTGACTTTTCATCTCAAGCAATAAATAGCTTAAAGAATAAAAATAAACAACCTACAACTATAGCTCCCCCCAATAAGCGGGTCATACATAAATTGAAAACTTGGTTGTCCTAACAAGTTCGCAGAAACATTTATTTGGCTTTTAATGAATAAAAAAACTAGGAGTAAAAGCAAATTTCAAATAATGTCAATCAAATCTTACCTTTTACAGAAGGGATGAAAATAACATTGTGCAAATTGTCAGAATTCCTCAGCTAAGAATGGAAATTTAAACCATCTGAAATAAAAACCTGTCCACAAAAACTAAACCTTCTGACAGCAGGCCCGTCGGCGCTCTTCCACAGGCTCAGGGTCCACTTTAATGAATTATTATAAGGGTGACGGGTATCAGGATACAGTTTTTTTAACCCTTACCTTTAAAAATGTAGTTCCTGCACTAGATCTCTTGTCCAAAATCCTTATTTTGACATGTAGAAATAAGCGCTAAGCCTCTGCTAAGTAAGTCCTATGCAATTCCATAGGCATATAATTACAAAACATTTTGGCTAATTAGAAAAATGAAATTATTCGGGTTCAATAAAAAAGAAAATACGTTTCGAATAACCGACCTTGATAGAGAATGGGTTGAGGATAATTTTAAATGGTTGATTAAATTTTGTGGGTATCCTAATAGACAAAGCGAGCAAATTATTATTACAGAGAAATTCTTTCCAAATGCCTTTTCTAATAGGGGGTTATTAATCCAAAACATTATAAAAGACTTGAGCAACTTGCTAGGTCTGCATTCTAGCAAAATCAAATTTGAAATCCATCAAGATTTGCGAGATGTTTATGGGATGCCATTTGAAATGCAGGGAAAGCCATTTGAAACAGAAACAGAATTTACAGGTGACAATTATACTATCCACATTGCTAAAACAATTGTCGATCGACCAAATCGCCTCATTTTTAGCCTGATTAATGAATGAAATAACAAAAAACTAAATGAAACAAAAAGTCGCAGTAATCGGAGGAGGCATAGCGGGACTTACCTTTGCACGTTGCCTTTCTACGAATCAGTATGAAGTCCACATTTTTGAACAAAAACAAGAATTCGGAGAAGTGGGCGCTGCTATCAGTGTCTTTCCAAACGCTCTATCTGTGATGGATGAAATTGGACTACTTGATCCAATACTGAAAACAAGCGGAAAATTTGAAAATGTCTACCTCAAAACTAAAAAAGGAAATATCCTTAGTAAGTCTTCACCCAAGAGTGATTATCCTGTCGTTTGTATTCACCGAGCCGACTTACACAGAATTTTACTAACCGGCATTAATGCTCAACTGCATAAGGGTAAAAGTGTAAAGCAATTAGCGAATTTAGATAATGGTCAGGTGGAAGTGACTTTTGAAAATGGTGAGTGCTCAAATTTTGATGCAGTAATCGGAGCAGATGGTATACATTCTGTCGTTCGAAAACACATCATCAAGGACGGAGATCCTATATTTAGAGGTTACAACGTTTGGCGTGGTGTGGTTGAAACCAATTTTGACATTGGTTATGCAAGTGAAACCTATGGAGAAGGTCAGCGAGTGGGTATTGTACCTATTAAAGATGGGGTATATGGTTGGTGGGCAACTTGCAATGAAGCATTTTTGCAAGACGATGTTCCAGAAGGAACAAAAAGCAAGCTGAAACGGCTTTTTGGAGATTGGCATCAGCCCATTCCAGAATTAATAGAAAACACTGAAAAAATTCTAAAAAACAGTTTGTCTGATCGAGTGCCGCATAAAGGCTGGACCAAGGGCAATATTACCTTAATCGGAGATGCAGCCCATCCAACCACTCCAAACTTAGGGCAAGGAGGATGTATGGCAATTGAAGGAGCATATCATTTGGCCCAATGCGTAAACAAATATGGACTTTCTGCTAAAGCATATGCCCTTTACGAAAAACATCAATTTCCACGATCCAAAGAAATCGTAAATGAGAGTTTGACACTTGGAAAAATAGGGCAAATTTCAAACCCCATCTTAATAGCTTTAAGGAACCTTCTTTTCAAAATAACCCCATCAAGTGTGGCAATGAAAATGATAGCAAAATACTTTTCCTATAGAGTAACCGAATTAAAAATATAAAGGCCAGCTGCCAATAAAACCTATAAGCCAAAAACAACTACTTTTGCGCAGGAGTGTTCATTACCATTTGAATAACTATACAAATGAAAAAACTTATAAATCATATCAACTCACAATTCTCATTAACTGATAATGATATTGGTTTACTTAAAAAAAGTTTTATTTCAGCCAATGTCCCTGCCCAAACTAAGCTATTAGAATCAGGAAAAATTGAACGCTATATTTACTTTTTAAGTAAAGGGATTGTTAAAGGATATCAAAACATTGATGGTAAATTAGTAATCCAACATTTGGTCTCTGAACAAGATTTTTTCACATCTTTAGATAGCTTTATGAGTGAAACACCCTCTTTGGATTATTATGAAACGGTTACGGATTGTGAATTGGTAAAAATAGCGAAACCTGATTTTGATCTGTTACAAGAAAACACCCTTTTTTGGAAGGATTTTGTAAAAACCGTAACCAATGAACACTTGAGCTGTAAATTGGAACGTGTTAAAGATTTTCAAATCTTGACAGCAAAAGAACGTTACCTAAAGTTTGTAAATCAACACCCCAAGCTGGCCTTAAACGTTTCCGTGGATAACATTGCTTCCTTTTTAGGTATAAAACCCCAGTCTTTAAGTAGAATACGCAAACAAATTTCTTCCTAACAAATGTTATTTTTGGTTTACTAAAAGACATCGACATTTGCTCAAACATAAAACATAAAAGATGAGCGAAGAAATTTCATTAGTTACAGGGGGAAACGGACATTTAGGGAACAACCTGGTTAGAACATTACTTTCTAAAAACCAAAAAGTTAGAACAACAATAAGAAACATCAATAACCAAGGACCTTTTAAAGGGCTAGATTGCGAAGTTGTTCAAGCTGATCTTACTGATAAAAAATCTTTAAAAAAAGCATTTCAAGGAGTTAAAAACCTATATGCTGTAGCAGCAAATTTTAGTATGTGGGCTAAAAATCCAAAAACTGAAATTTATGACAACAATATGCAAGGCACTCAAAATGTATTCGACATTGCAAAAGAATGTGGCATAAAGAATATTGTATATGTGAGTTCTGTCGCCAGTTTAAATTTCACAAAACTACCAGCCAATGTAGATAATGGATACAATAAGGACAGAAGAAATTGGTATTACAACTCTAAAAATGATTCGGATAAATTGGCCTTAGAATTAGGAAAAAAATATGGAATAAGAACTGTCCTAATTCTCCCTTCTGCCATGATTGGTTCTATGGCTCATAACCTTAGTTATTCTAACAATCTTGTCTTGCAAGTTTTAAATGGGGAAATTCCTGTAGATACAAATGTAACTTTAAATTGGGTAGATGTAAAAGATGTGGCTTTAGGCGCCTATAACGCAATGACAAAAGGCAGAGATGGAGCACGTTACATTTTATCCAATGAATCTCATACCACCTTACAAGAAAGTGTGAGAATAGCAGCCAACCTATATCCTGAATTAAAATTAAAAATCCCAAAAAAAGTACCTAAATGCTTATTGTATACTGTTGCTGGACTAATGGAATTTAGCAGTAAATTAACAGGAAAAGAGCCACAATTACAGCGGCATTATTTAGACATGTTTTATGGGCTAAAACAGGATTACAATATTAGTAAATCAATAGAAGAACTGGATTTCAAGCCTAAATCATCAGTAAAAGCATTAGAAGAAGCTTTGGAATACCTGAAAAATGATTGGGATAAGGGAAAACTAAGTGAATAAATGGATTATAGAACCATTGTCCAAACTGAATTTGAAATCTTTCCTTGGGACAGTGATTGTTTTCTCAAATTGCATTTTGGATCTATACTACCATTCTGACACCCTTAGTTAAGCTAAGCCTCCAATTCAATGATTTAGTTAAACCCGATATATGCAATAGACATTCTATTACGTGCTGAAATCGCTTTAAAATCAGCCACTTCGTTGCTGTTTTCAATTTCAACATAGCGGTGCTATGCTAAAATCTCCAAACAGCCTGATTTTCTTGCGATTGCAACACTTCCCGTAAACAAGGGACAGGCTATCACGAATTCTATTACTAATCCGGGTTAAACAAGCAAACAGCTTGTAAAGCTTAGTTTCACCATAGCCAGAAATAATAGAAAACACTTTGAACATTCATCAAGCTTACAAAAAAAGAGGCCAAAATGCTTCAAAAAGCACTTACCAAAGTTGAAAATGTAGATTTGAATCTCTTTTCTGATGTAGAAGATGAACTTGAGTTCTTCAACAAACACATTAGGAAATAGATCAACTAAATTGGCACTAGCCAACCAAATTATTTGGAGCTTTATCAAAGTATGGTCAATTATGCGGCAAGTCCCTTTTGACGGTTCAGCATTTAGATTTATCTTCACCGTTTATATTAAAAACGGTGATCCCAATAAGGCCTGATGGTTATTTAAAACCGAGGTCGAATTCAAGAAAAATTAACCTATGAAAATTCTTTTTTTCCTAACCATCCTATGTATGGTCTTTGGAAGCTGCAAAAATCAAGCAAGTCTAGAAGCTTCAAATCAACCAAACATTGTTTTATTTTTTGTTGATGACATGGGTTGGCAGGACACATCAGTTCCTTTCTGGCACAAAAAAACTCCTCTCAATGAGCGCTACCATACACCAAATATGGAAAAGCTAGCTTCGGAGGGCATGATGTTTACCCAAGCTTATGCCACACCTGTATGTTCTCCCACTCGTATAAGTCTAATGACCGGCATGAATGCTGCCCGTCATCGTGTAACCAATTGGACACTACACAAGGATGCCCTACAACCTATGGAAACCAACCATAAAGCGTTGTCTTTTCCTGCTTGGAATGTAAATGGGATGAGTCCGGATCCTTTGGATCTTGCCGTACATGCAGACGCCCTTCCTTCTCTGCTCCAAAAAGCCGGCTACTACACCATTCATGCCGGAAAAGCACATTTTGGAGCCATCGATACCCCGGCAGAAAATCCGGAAGCCATCGGTTTTGATGTCAATATAGCCGGACATGCTGCCGGAGGTCCCGGTAGCTATTTGGGAGCAAACAATTTTAGTGCAAATTGGCGAGGAGGCAGTGCTGTATGGGATATACCCGGCCTTGAAAAATACCATGGTCAGGAAATATTCCTAACTGAAGCACTGACAAGGGAGGCAATAATCGCTATGGACAAGGCTCAGAATGAAGACAAGCCATTTTTTATGTATATGTCGCATTATGCGGTACATGCCCCCATAGAGAAAGACGAGCGCTATTATCAAAAATACCTGGATAAAGGTCTTGATGAAAAAGAAGCCAGCTATGCCGCCCTTATAGAGGGCATGGACAAAAGCTTGGGAGACATCATGCAACATCTCAAAGAAAAAAATTTGATGGAAAACACCATCATCCTTTTCATGTCAGACAACGGGGGATTGAGTGTACATAGCAGAGGCGGAGAACCACATACACATAACAAACCCCTATCCAGCGGAAAAGGATCCATCCACGAAGGTGGTATCAGGGTACCAATGATCGTAAAGTGGCCCGGCGTAACGATTCCCGGATCAACTAATGACAACTATCTGATCATTGAAGATTTTTATCCCAGCATTTTGGAAATGGCAGGAGTAGAAGACCAACCAACTGTCCAGAAAGTAGATGGAAAGAGTTTCGTTGGCATGTTGGAAAGCAATAATTCCCAAAAGTCAAATAACCGGCCTTTGTTCTGGCATTACCCCAATGAATGGGGACCAAAAGGACCGGGAATAGGCGCTTTCAGTGCTATTCGTAAAGGAGATTTTAAATTGATTTATTATCATATCGATGAAAGTTTTGAATTGTTTAATATCCGAGAAGATATTGGAGAGGAAAGCAATCTGGCAGCAACAAAACCGGAAAAAGTAAAGGAGTTGGCTGTTATCTTATCAGCCCACCTTAAAGAGGTAGAGGCACAGATGCCCATACACAAAGAAAGTGGAAAAACCGTAGCCTATCCCGGAGAGTAGCCATTAGACACGTATAATGACGGATATTGCATTTAGACAAATAAGAGTAAAAGACCTGCCACTGGTTTTAAATTTATTGAAGGAAGCAGCCGAAAAAATTAATAGGATGCAGATTGACCATTGGCAATATTGGAAAAACCCTCCACAAGAAAAAGTGCGATGGATTGAAGAGGGTATTAAAAACGGTGAATTCTATTTCGTTGATGACCTTGCTAACAACAATATTGGCATGGTAAGGATGCTTAGAGAAGACATTCTCTATTGGGGTAAGCAAAAAGATAAAGCTTTCTATGTGCATTCATTAATCGTTAAGGAAGCCTATAACGGAAAAGGAATTGGACAAAGGGTCTTAGAAGAAATTGGACAGAAAGCCAAAAATAAGGATTGCCAATATTTGCGATTAGATTCAGATTCAAAAAACCTTAAGCTTTGCAAGTATTACGAAAATCTAGGATTTAGGAAAGTAGGAGTAAAGAACTTGCCCTTATCTACCTACAATTTATACCAGAAGCGAATTCTCTAAAGTAATGGGTAAACCCTCAACCCTTTTGTGGGATAGATATCGATTCACCAAAAGTAATACGGGGAACCAATTTTTAGAGGTTATTATATATGGAGGGGAGTGATGAAAACCAATTTTGACCTAGGCTACGCTAGTGAAACTTATGGTAAAGGGAAAAGGGTAGGCATTGTTCCAATTAAAGACGGGTTTTATGGATGGTAGGCCACAAGCAATGAGGGTTTTATGGAAGGTGACAGCCCTGAAACCACGAAAGATAAATTGAGTCGTTTATTCGGATTGGCATTTCCCTATTCCTAACCTACTAAAAATACAGAACATATTCTCAAAAATAGTTTGATTGACAGAGAACCGCATAAAGGTTGGACCAAAGGAAAGATAACCCTACTCGGGGATGCTGCACATCTCACCACGCCTAATTTAGGTCAAGGGGGATGCATGGCCATAGAAGGAGCTTATATTTTAGCCAACTCAATTCAAAAATATGGCCTTACGCAAAAGGTATGAAGCCTTACAATATCCACGATCTAAAAAAATCATTAAAGATAGTTTAAAATTAGGCAAAGTGGGCCAGCTCGAAAATCCATTGCTTATCTCATTAAGAAATCTGGCCTTTCAATTAACTCCTTTCAGCTTGGCCATAATAATAATTGATAAATATTTTTCATATAGGGTCAATCAAATTGAAATATAAAACTTATTGGCGAGTAGTTTTTTTTGAAGGTTAACCTTTCCCACCTATACCCCACTTTTTCAGGTTCAATTTGCTAAAGGAAAAATTAGAAAATTTTGAATTTAAATTCGCGTCAATTTGAGCTTTAATCGGTATTATTTTTACATTGAGCATCAAAAATGAATTTCTGCAGTATTTATTAAAATCAATCAACCCAAAACCATGAAGCAATTTGCGCTAATCCTGTTTCTAATAGTTTCTTCCAACTTGGAGGCTCAACAATTAATGGATATATATTCTGAGCGTATCCCAAACAGCAAACCTTATGCTATGCAAGAAGAAGTCATTGAGGACAATGGCCGCATCTCTTGGTTAAAAAATGTTTCCAAACCTACCCTTACATGCTATCATCCAAATGAGGAGATGGCTACAGGAGCAGCGGTAATTATCTGTCCGGGAGGTGGGTATTCAGGTGAAAGTTACCTCCGCGAAGGCACCTTGATTGCTGAAACCTTTGTAAAAAAGGGCATTGCAGCATTTATTTTAAAGTACCGCTTGCCTAGCGATTCGATTATGATTGACAAAACAATAGGCCCTCTTCAAGATGCTCAACAAGCAATAAAAACGGTAAGACAAAATGCCACAGCATGGAATATCGACCCAAGCAAAATTGGCATCATGGGGTTTTCAGCAGGTGGGCATCTGGCTTCAACCGCAGGCACACATTTTGACAAGTCCTATATTCCAAATGAGCGTCAAATTAGTTTAAGACCGGATTTCATGATCCTTATCTATCCTGTCATCAGTATGACAGACGAAATTGGGCACTTAGGCTCAAGACAAAATTTACTTGGTAAGTCTGCTACAGCAATGCAAAAGGAGATGTTTTCTAATGAATTTCAGGTCAGCCCAAACACTCCACCCACTTGGATAACCCATACCGGGGATGACAATGTGGTACCCGTGGAAAACAGCATCCGCTTTTACCAAGCACTGATCAAAAATGAGGTCCCTTCAGAAATGCATTTGTATCCTAAAGGCAACCATGGATTTGTTTTGAGTTTACCAACCGAAGAATGGATGCAACCACTCTTTGACTGGATGAGTAATAGTGGTATAAGTCCTTGACACAATCCATACAATCAATTGCCCTTTTGATGAGGCAAATCTAATTCAACCCAATAAACCTAATTTTCTACCTATAGCAGTATATTAAATTTTTGTGATTTTAGAAATATTCTTGCCTTCTTTGTAATTAGAGCGAACAATAAAATTGAGGTTTTCCATTACCTCCCTCGGGCAACTGTTTTTCTAAAACCTTGTTAAATTTTAATAATTGAAAAACAATAATTTCTTATCATTGTCTGATTTTTAAGGCAGATAGTTCGAAAAAATAGCTTATATAAAAGGAAAAGTATAGTTTTTTGGCGGATTAATGCTTTTGGAAGAGGCAATTAACCATTCAAACAGCATAGAACAGGACAGTTAAAATTATTGAATAAGGTATATTCGCTAAAATATTAAAAAGGATTTCAAAATTTATTTAAAATATGGCAATTACAAAAGACACTTTTAAGCACGTAGATTATCTATGGGATGATGAAAAAGCAAAGGCTTTAGGGGACGATCAAGTAGCCCTTTTGCTTTACCGCTCAAACATTTTAGGTGCAGACCTTAGGATCACCAATTATGGAGGAGGGAATACTAGCTGCAAGACCATAGAAAAAGATCCCCTTACCAAAGAAGACACTGAAATAATGTGGATCAAGGGATCAGGTGGAGACATTGGAACCTTAAAAAGAAGCGGCCTTGCAGGTTTGTATATGGACAAGTTGCTAGCGCTTAAAAATGTCTACCGTGGATTGGAGTTTGAAGACGAAATGGTTGCGCTTTTTAACCATTGTATCTATGACCTAGACTCTAAAGCACCATCTATCGATACACCTTTACACGCTGTTTTACCATTCAAGCACATCGATCACCTTCACCCTGATGCAGCAATAGCCATTGCAGCAGCAAAAGATGGAGAAAAGATCACCAGCGAATTATTTGAAGGTCAAATTGCTTGGGTTCCTTGGCAAAGACCGGGTTTTGACCTTGCCCTTCAGTTAGACAAAGCGCTAAAAGCCAATCCAGGAATCAGGGGTATTATGCTTGGTGGACATGGACTTTTCACATGGGGAGATACTGCCTATGAATGCTACATCAACAGTCTTGAGGTAATTGACAAAGCTTCACAATATTTGGAAGATAACTATGGCAAAGATCGACCTGTTTTCGGTGGACAAAAAGTTGCTCCCCTTCCAGAAGATGAAAGAAGAGAACAAGCCTCTATCATTGCACCACACCTAAGAGGGCTAGCTTCTAGTTACAATAGAATGGTTGGTCATTTTTCCGACGATGAACGCGTTTTGGAATTTATTAACAGCAACGACCTGGAAAAATTAGCTCCTCTTGGAACAAGTTGTCCGGATCATTTCTTGCGAACTAAAATCAGACCGTTGGTATTGGAAATCGCTCCTGATACTGATTTGTCTGACATGACTGAGGTTAAAGCCTATCTTGAAAAAGAATTTGAAGACTACAGACAATACTACACCAAATATTATGAAGACCACAAACGTGACAATAGTCCAGGTATTAGGGATTCAAACCCTGTAGTAATTTTATGGCCGGGTGTAGGGATGTTCTCTTACGCTAAAAATAAGCAGACTGCAAGGGTAGCAAGTGAGTTTTATACCAATGCTATCAATGTAATGAAAGGTGCCGAAGCTGTTTCTTCTTATGTTTCATTGCCTTTACAAGAAGCATTTGACATCGAATATTGGTTATTGGAAGAAGCCAAACTGCAAAGAATGCCTAAGGAACAGCCGCTTTCAAGAAAAGTAGCTTTTGTAACCGGAGGAGCCGGAGGTATCGGAAAAGCAATTGCCGATAAACTGGCTCAAGAAGGTGCTTGTGTATTCATTACTGATATTAACAAAGACAATCTGGACACTGCCTTGGCAACTTATGGCAAAGACACAGGGTCCGGAGCATTAATGGATGTGACCAAAATGGAGGATATAGAAAAAGCCCTTAAAGCTGCTTGTCTGAAATTTGGTGGTGTGGACATTATCGTCAACTGTGCTGGCTTGGCCATCTCTAAACCAATTGCACAAACCACTGAAAAAGATTGGGATATTCTTCAATCTGTTCTGGTAAAAGGTCAATTTGCTGTTTCTAAAGCTGCTGTTGCCATTTTACGGGCACAGGATAAAGGTGGTGACATTGTAAATATTGCAAGTAAAAATGCTTTGGTTTCCGGACCTAACAATGTTGGTTATGGTACTGCCAAAGCTGCTCAAGTACACATGAGTAGATTGTTAGCTGCTGAACTGGGACCTGACAAGATCCGAGTGAACGTAGTCAATCCAGATGCGGTGATTGAAGGAAGTAAAATTTGGGAAGGCGAATGGGCCAAAGGCAGAGCCAAGGCTTATGGAATCACTGTTGAAGAACTTCCTGCATTCTATGCCAAGCGTACCATCATGAATGAAATTATCTCCGTAGACGATATTGCCAATGGAGTTTTTGCCTTTGTAGGAGGTCATTTAAGCAAGAGTACCGGAAATATTTTAAACGTTGACGGAGGGGTTGCTGCTGCCTTTGTCAGATAATTTATTATCATGAGAATTGATAAAAATCAAATCAATACTATCAATAACAGAGCTCTCCCGGATCACCGGGAGAGTTTTGAGTATCTAAGCAATAAATTAACCACCAAAGGGCTGGAACCTGAGCAACTCATTCAGAAGATTCAGGATTTTCAAATTGCCATTCCAAGCTGGGCACTCGGCACTGGAGGTACAAGGTTTGGCCGATTTCCGGGTGGAGGTGAACCTCGGTCTTTAGAGGAAAAAATCGATGATGTAGGACTTCTTCATGCATTAAATGCCGGATCAGGAGCTATTTCCCTACACATTCCTTGGGATATACCCGAAGATATTGGAGCAGTGAAAGCACATGCTGCTTCTCATAATTTACTATTCGACGCAGTCAATTCAAATACCTTCCAAGACCAAGAAGAGCAAGAACACTCTTACAAGTTTGGCTCATTGTGTCACACAGATAGTAAGGTAAGACAGCAAGCCATAGATCACAATCTAGAGGTAATCAAATACGGAGATCAACTGGGATCGAAAGCTTTAACTGTCTGGTTGGCCGATGGATCATCATTTCCCGGGCAAATGAATTTCAGAAAAGCTTTACAGCGCACCCTGGATTCTTTGAAAGAAATTTACCAAGGGATGCCTGCGGACTGGAAAATGTTTGTAGAGTACAAACCTTACGAACCCTATTTTTACCATACCGTTATACAGGATTGGGGAACATCTCATTTATTGGCTTCCCAATTGGGCGACAGGGCCTTTACTTTGGTTGATTTGGGTCATCACCTGCCCAACACTAATATTGAACAAATTGTGGCCACCCTTATGATGCAGGGCAAACTGGGAGGATTTCATTTCAATGACTCCAAATTCGGAGATGATGACCTTACCGTTGGAGCCATGAAACCTTACCAATTGTTTTTGATATTTAACGAATTGGTAGAAGGCATGGAAGACAATGCTTCAAAGAATCCTGCTCCGGCATGGATGATCGATGCAAGCCACAATTTAAAAGACCCAATGGAGGACTTGCTCCAATCGGTTGAAGCCATCCAGCTGGCCTATGCTCAAGCCTTAACTGTAGACCGAAATGCCTTGGAAAATGCCCGCGAATCCAATGATGCGGTATTGGCACAAGAAATTTTGCAAAATGCTTTTCGCACAGATTTAAGGCCTTTGATAGCAGAAGCCCGACTTCAAACAAATGCAGCCCTTTCACCCGTAGAAGTCTACAGGGAATTGTCTGTAAGAAAGCAATTGGTCAAAGAAAGGGGCGCCAAAACACTTGCCACCGGCCTTTAATTTAAATCAATCCATTCAAAATAATCCGATAATACAATGCCCATACCGGTAACTGCCATTTTTGATATAGGAAAAACTAACAAGAAATTTTTTCTATTTGATGAAAATCTTAATGAAATCAAGGAAGAATATGTTCAGTTTCCCACGATTAAGGATGACGACGGTTTTGAATGTGATGATTTAGAGAAAATTACACAGTGGGCCAAAGAGAATGTAGAGAAATTGTGCCAAGACCCTCGATATGAGATCAAGGCATTGAATTTCTCTACTTATGGAGCTACTTTTGTATCGATTGGAGAGGATGGCAAGCCAGTAACCCCGATATACAATTACCTCAAAGACTTCCCTGAAGATGTTCACAGGGAGTTTTACAGCAAATACCCTGAGGAAAGCATCAATCAGACCACTGCCTCCCCTACTTTAGGCATGCTTAATTCAGGTTTGCAGCTTTACTGGCTTAAAAGAAAGAAGCCCGAAGTATTTAAAAAAATCAAATATTCCCTACACCTTCCTCAGTACATCTCTTATCTTTTTACAGGAGAGGTTGTAAGTGAACCTACTTCTATTGGTTGCCATACCAAATTATGGGATTTCCCTAAGGGAGATTATCATCAATGGGTTTATGATGAAGGAATAGCGGATAAACTCCCCCCTCAGGTACCTACCACTCACAGCTTTGAAAAAGAAATTTGCGGACAAAAGGTTAAAATTGGTGTTGGGATCCATGACTCTTCTTCTGCTCTGGCCTCTTATTTGATTAAAATCAAAGAGCCATTTCTACTGATTTCTACAGGCACTTGGAGCATTTCACTAAACCCATTTCCCAAAAGAGATCTGACTTTTTCTGAATTGCAGAATGACTGTTTGAATTTCTTATCCATCCATGGAAAGACAGTTAAAGCCAGTCGTTTTTTCCTTGGGTATGAACTGGATCACCAGCTCAAGAGAATGAACAAAACTTTTAGTAAAGAACCAAAGTATTATAAGAATATTGTACCTGATGAAAAATTAGTTAACCAACTTTTAAATGGGGAGATTTCAGGAACCTTTTATCCTGATGCCATTGCGAGAACACCACTGGTAGCTGAAATTTTTCCTGAAAATAATTGGGACATCTCCTCATTTTCAAATTATGAAGAAGCCTTTCACCATTTGATTTTTGGGTTGGTAAGAATGCAAGTAGCCTCATTGATGCTCGCCAAAGGTGCTACAGCTATAAAAAAAGTGTATATTGATGGTGGTTTTGTTCATAACAAAGTATTTATACGTTTTTTAAATGCGCTTTTAGAAGGTTATGAACTCGAATTTTCAGACTTCCCTTTAGGCTCAGCTTATGGGGCAGCATTAATGCTAAACGCTTTTAAATAATTAAAAATATACGCTCAATGAAGCAGTTTGTTTTAGTTCTAAGTTTCATTTTTATTATGGGAGCCTTATCAGCCCAAAATCAATCCATCATAATGGACATTTATCAGGGAGAAATTCCATTTCAGAAAATCTCTCAAGTTAAAGAGGTGAGTGAAGTCGATGGTATCACCCGTATTAGCAATGTGCAAACTCCTCAAATCCAAGTGTTTTTGCCGGCCAAAAGTTCAGCTACCGGACAAGCAGTGATCATTTGTCCGGGTGGAGGATATGGTATTTTGGCCTATGATTGGGAAGGAACTGACATTGCCAAATGGCTCAACAGCCATGGTATTGCCGGTATTGTACTAAAATATCGCTTGCCTTCAGCGGTTACTCAGACAAGTCCTCACTTGGTACCTATGTCTGATGGGCAACAAGCCATCAGATTGGTTAGGCATCATGCTGAAGAATGGAATATTGATCCCGAGAAAATAGGTATTATGGGTTTTTCTGCCGGTGGCCACTTGGCCTCCACTTTAGGCACTCACTTTGATTCAGGAAATCCCGGGGCCGATGATCCAATACAGCATCAATCAAGTCGTCCAGATTTTATGATTCTTGGATATCCTGTTATTTCATTTAATAAAACCTTTACCCACATAGGTTCTCGGAACAATTTAATCGGTGAAAACCCCGAAGCCAAATGGGTCAATTATTTCAGCAATGAAGAACAAATAAGGGCCGACACACCACCAACCTTTATCTTCCATTCCCAAGATGATACCGGAGTTCCGGTTAAGCATAGCCTCATGTTTTATCAAGGGTTGGTAGAAAAAAATATCCCTGCAGAAATGCATTTGTACCCTTTAGGTAAACATGGATATGCCCTGTCCATCAACAAAGAAGGCACCCAAAAGGACTGGCCTAAAAGTTGCATTAACTGGTTGCAGCATTTGGAATGAAAACTAACTTACAGCCACTGAAAATAAGTCCAAATGGCAGGTTTTTAACCTGCCAAGATGGGAGTCCTTTTTTCTGGCTGGGAGATACTGCTTGGGAATTGTTTCACAGGTTATCACTTAAAGAAACCAGATTTTATTTCCAAAACCGTATAGATAAAGGATTTACCATTATTCAAGCAGTTATTTTGGCGGAATTGGATGGCCTTACCACGCCCAATGCAGCGGGCCATTTACCTTTAAAGGATTTAGATCCCTGCCAACCCAATGAGGCTTATTTCAAGCATGTGGATGAGGTAGTAGCCATGGCAGCTGAGATGGGGCTATACCTTGCCTTACTACCTACTTGGGGAGACAAATACAATAAAAAATGGGGAACCGGTCCTGAAGTATTTACCCCCGAGAACGCCAGAACTTATGGTGAATTTTTGGCCAAACGTTTTGCAAAATACCCACACTTGGTTTGGGTAATGGGAGGAGACAGGGCACCGGAAGACAAGGAAGACCAGCAAATCATTGAGCAAATGGCCTTAGGGATAAGCACCTTTGATAAAACCAGCCTAATCACCTACCATCCGGGAGGTGGGACCATCGCAAGTGATCTTTTCCCCAATGCTTCATGGTTGCAAATCGATATGTTCCAATCTAGGCATCAAAAACAATTTCGAGAATATAGATTTGTAAACAAGGCCAGAAGCAGGAAGCCTATTCGTCCTGTAATCAATGGAGAACCAGGCTATGAAAACATCCCCAACTTATTAAACAAGTGGCATTTTCAGCGACTGAATGCCGCTGATGTCAGGCTATCTGCCTATTGGAGCATGCTGTCAGGTGCTGCCGGTTATACCTATGGGTGCAATGAAGTTTGGCAAATGCACACAGAAAAATCCAACCCGCTTTTTGGCGCACAAATGTCTTGGGACAAAGCATTAGACTTACCCGGAGCCACCCAAGTAGGATTTTTACCAAAGCTTTTTGTAAAACTACCCTGGCAAGAAATGCTAGTTTCAACAAAAGTCTTTGCAGGCTTAAAGTGGCCTTTACATCCTCAGAAATTAGCCTTAACAACAGTCGATCAAGGCTGCATTCTAATTTACCAACCTAGAGGAAGTAAAATAAAAACACGAATAAATAAGACCATTTTGAATAAGGCTGAAGCCTATTGGATCAACCCTCAAGATGGAAAAGTTGAAGCCCTCAAGAGGCGGCTTTCAAACACTTTTCAGACACCGAATAGGTTTCAAGATTGGTTATTATTGATCGTATCAGGTAGCTATCAAGAACAGTGGAAACTTCAAAAGCCTGACTCTTAAATAGTTGCCAAATTTTTGTGGATAAAATTGTGGATAAAGCAAAAAAATGATGTTTTGCCTTAAATATTATTTAAAATTACTCATTCTCCCATTACTGTAAGCACCAGGTTTCTCTTTCCTCCATAATTGCGATACTCACCTAAGTAAATGCCTTGCCAAGTCCCAAGGTTCAATCTGCCATGGGTCACCGGAATCTGCACCGAACAACCAAAAATACTTGATTTAAGGTGTGCAGGCATGTCATCAGGGCCTTCCATGGTATGAATAAAATGGGGATAATCCTCCGGAATCAAGTAATTGGTAAAAGTTTCGAAATCTACTCTTACAGAAGGATCAGCATTTTCATTGACCGTTAAACCTGCAGAAGTATGTTTTATCCAAACTTGAAGAAGGCCTCGATCAATTTTTTTTAATTCAGCAAAGTTATCCACAATATGTCTGGTAATGAGGTGAAAACCTCTTTTGTATGCGGGCAATTGAATTTCTTTTTGAAAAGTTTTCATTAATTTTTTTACTGATTTGTTTCCTACTCAAATATAAAAAATTTAAGAATTGCAGTTTATTAATTATATTTAAGATTAATCCTTTTAAAACTTAAATTTAAAAAAATGCAGAAGCTAAGCTTTTCAATTTTGATATTGTTATTCACCGTAGTGAGTTTTTCTGCGAACGCCCAACAGATGACAGAAATCCTAACCCTTAAAGATGCCCAAGCCATTGCAGACGCTGCAGAAGCCAAAGCCAAAGCAAACGATTGGAATGTGGTCATTGCTATTGTAGATGCCGGTGGGCACTTGGTAGTTCTGATAAGAATGGATGGTACCCAAAGTGGGAGTATTGATGTGGCCCTAGAAAAAAGTGAGACCGCAGTAAAATTTAGACGATCCACGAAAGAATTTGAAGACATGGTCATGGAGGGTCGATTGAACATTCTTAGTCTACCGGGAGTACTGGCCATGGAAGGAGGGCTTCCTATTATTGCCGGAGATCAGGTTATTGGAGCCATTGGCGTAAGTGGAGCTGCCCCACCTGAAGATGGAATCATTGCCGGAGCCGGAGTTGCTGCTTTTAAATAATATTCTCTTTTCCGGATTGGGAATATTTCCTACGGACCTATACTAATGATGACAAAAGCAAAAAATCTACCTTCAAAACTTCCCTATGTAGGCACAACCATTTTTACGGTCATGTCTAAACTTGCGACAGATGAAGGCGCCTATAATTTATCCCAAGGCTTTCCAAGCTTTGATTGTTCTCCAAAACTAAGTGAATTGGTTTGTCACTATCTAAAAAATGGATACAACCAATATGCCCCCATGTCCGGTGCGCCGGTTTTCAGAGAGAGCATTGCTGAAAAAACCGCCGACGTCTATGGAATATCCTACAATCCTGAAACAGAAGTAACAGTTACCTCGGGCGCCACAGAAGCCATTTTCTGTGCAGTTACTGCGGTAGTATATCCAGGAGATGAAGTGATCGTATTGGAACCGGCCTATGACAGTTATGTACCGGCCATAGACCTCAATGGTGGCGTTCCGGTTTTTGTCACTTTAGATGCGCCCGATTTTAAAATTGATTGGGAAAAAGTAAAAGCCAAAATCAGTCCTAAAACCAAAGCCATTCTTATCAACACTCCACACAACCCTGTGGGAACAGTCTTTAGCAAAGAAGACCTTGATTGCCTGGCGGAAATTATCCGTGGAAAAGACATTTACATCATTAGCGATGAAGTATATGAACATATTGTCTTTGATGGTGAAGTTCATCATTCCATGATGACGCATCCGGAATTAAAGGAAAGGTCTTTTATTTGCAATTCCGTAGGTAAAACCTACCATGTTACCGGCTGGAAAATTGGCTATTGCTTGGCACCTGCCGCACTGACCAAGGAGTTTAGACGTATTCACCAATACATTACTTTCTGTACCGTGTCTCCCATGCAGTTTGCCCTTGCGGATTTCTTGAAATTGCCTGAACATTATGAAGCCTTATCTGATTTCTATCAGCGCAAAAGAGATCGTTTCAATGAAGCCCTAAAGGCCTCTAGGTTTACCTTTAAACCTTCAAAAGGTAGTTTCTTTCAAATCGTCTCCTACGAAAAAATCACGGACAAATACGATTATGATTTAGCAATAAGGCTTACGAAGGAGATCAAGGTCGCATCAGTTCCTGTATCCGTTTTTTATAAGGATAAAAAAGACGATAAATTATTACGGTTTTGTTTTGCAAAGGATGATGACATTCTGGACAAAGCTGCTGAATTGTTATGTAAATTATAAATTGTTACCAAGGAATGCTTGAATTAGGATTTGTAAGTGCCATCTTGGCTGAAAAAAGTTTTGAAGAAGTCATTGACTTTGCTGCCAATGAAAAATTTTCATGTGTAGAAATCATGTGTTGGCCAAAAGGCAAGGCGGAAAGGCGCTATGCCGGCGTTACACATATTGATGTGGCTAACCTTGATGATAAAACAGTAGCACATATTAAAGACTACCAAAATAAAAAAAAGGTCTATGTATCAGGCCTTGGCTTTTATCCCAATCCAATGGATCCGGATGAAAAAGTTGCAGATAATGCACTTTCGCATATCATGTCGGTGATTGACGGGGCCGAGAAATTGGGAATACCTGTAGTCAATACCTTTATAGGAAGAAATCCTGCATTAAATATTGCAGATAATTTAAGTCTTTTTGAAGAGCGATTCCCTAAAATAATCAAACATGCATCAACAAAAGGAATAAAAATAGGTATTGAGAATTGCCCTATGTTTTTCACGGATGATGAATGGCCTGGAGGGAAAAACTTAGCCATTTCTCCTGCCATTTGGGACAAAATGTTTACGATTATACCTGATGCAAATTTCGGGTTAAATTACGATCCTTCTCATTTGGTTTGGATGCAAATGGATCCTGTACAACCCATATATGATTACAAGGAGAGGCTTCATCACATTCACCTTAAAGATGTAAAGGTTTATCAAGAAAAGTTAAACAGAGTGGGCATCCTTGCCAATCCATTGGAATATCATTCTCCCAAAATACCCGGGCTGGGAGATGTGCCCTGGGGGCGGTTTTTTGCAGCCCTTACTGATGTTGGGTACAGGGGCCCCTGCTGCATTGAAGTGGAGGACAAAGCCTACGAAAAATCAGAAGCCGATGTAAATATGGCCATATTAACTGCTAGGAATTACCTAAGACAGTACATTCCATTTAGAGAAGCATAGCTCTCGAAGCCCTCGCAGGTTTTAAAAGGCTGCGAGGGCTTCCATTTATAACTTACCATTCAATATTTTTAGATGTTCACTATGATTTTTATGGGGCCAGCCTGGAGGGCCCTTGGTAAAATCAATGAACCTAACAGAATTTTACTTTCCCTATAATCTGGTAGTCGGCTTAGATCGTCAAAATCTTTGGATTGGCTTTTTCGATGGTCTCCTCTTTCCATTCTTTTTCTTCCTCTTCCAAAGCCTCTTTTTTGTCATCCTGATTGTTTTCAGGCTTCAACTTAAGTTTGATATAAATAGGAAAATGATCAGAGGATATGGAAGGTAGCCGTTTAATCTCTCTCAACAGAAAATCCTCAGTATGAAAAATATGATCCAAAGGCCACCTGAAAGGAAAGTATTTGGCATTATAGGTATTGAAAAATCCTCTTCCTTTTCTAGGGTCCAAAAGTCCACTGATTTTCTGAAACAAGCGAGTGGTCCTCGACCACGCCACATCATTGAGGTCACCAAATACCAATGTTGGCAATCCCGGATCCTTTACATTTTCCCCTACAATTAGAAGTTCTGCATCACGTGGTAGGGAAGTATCACTTTCTGTAGGACTTGGCGGCTCCGGGTGAATGCAATGGATTTGTATGGCCTTGCCTGATGGTAAAATTACACTAGAGTGAATGGAGGGGATGTCATCTTCTACGAGATAGTGCACCTTGGTGTTTTCCAGTTCAAGATTAGAGTATAGATGCATGCCATACAGATTATCCAAAGGGATCTTAACTTGATATTTATAATCCTTTTCTAAAACTGTCAATTGATCTTCCCACCATTTATCCGACTCAAGAGTCAATACCAGGTTGGGTTTCTTTTTTTTCACCAGGTTGATCAACTTTTCTACATGCCTATTGGGGGTCAACACATTGCTTACCAAGATTCCAATTTCATTTTCTGGAGAAGCCTTTTTATCCTTTTTTACTTCTTTTTTGGCCAACAGAGTATAAGGAAAAATTTTCCTTGCCTGATAAAACCACGAAAATAACACTAACAAGAATCCTGTAATATTTAATGCCTTAAAGGATAGAAAAGGAAGTACATACAGTGTGATGGCCAAAGTAGCCATTATCAATAATTGTATTCTGGGAAAGTCAAAAACACGTATCCACCAATTGCTTAGCTTAAGCTTTGAAGCAATGACAGCAAAAATACAGATGATACTTAATATAATTTTTAAAATATTTAAAACCAGATCCATTTAGAAAGGAGGTTAGTTGCTATACCCAAGCAGTATTTTAGTTTTAGGAAATATCTACAATATATACGAAAGCGGGAAAATTATTAATAATTTTAAGCATCTATTTAACAAACAATTTCACCTCATGTCTTTCTTAAAATCGTTTTTTCGCCGAGAATTTGAAGCCAAAGGCTTGGACATGACCAATGAACCTTTTATTCAGGCACTTGAAATAGCCTTATACACCAACAAATCCCTCTTTTTGACAGGAAAAGCAGGCACCGGTAAAACCACCTTTCTACATACCCTACGGAAGTTCAACACGACCAAAAGTATGGTGGTAGTGGCCCCTACAGGAGTCGCTGCCATCAATGCAAAAGGGAAAACCATCCATAGCTTTTTTAAAATTGACCCTCGACAGATATTTCTCCCGGGTGATCATAGGCTATCTCCCAAAGGTTCCAAGCAAAATATTTTCGACACATTCAAATATACCAAGAGTCGTTTGTCTGTAATTCGCAGCTTGGATATCCTCGTTATTGATGAAATCTCAATGGTTCGTGTGGAGATACTGGACATCTTAGATCAAATTCTACGCGTCTTTAGAAAAAAACAGCATTTACCTTTTGGAGGTGTGCAGCTTATTTTAATAGGTGACCCCTTTCAGTTGCCTCCTGTGTTAAAAGACAAAGATTGGTCCCTTTTGTCCGGCAAATATGAAAACCGATTTTTCTTTAGTTCCTTTGGTTTTAGAGAACTGATGCCTTTTCACATTGAGCTTCAAAAAATATACCGGCAAAAAGATACCACTTTTAAAAACCTATTAAACAGAATAAGAGAAAGCCGACACACCTTTGAAGACATCAATTTCCTAAATCAGCGGGCCAATGATTATCATTTTGACCTTTTGGATCAAGGCTATATAATATTGGGAACCCATAACCATAATATCCTTCAGATCAACAAAAGGAAACTTGAGCTTATAGAAAGCGAAGACCGCGTTTACAAAGCCAGCATTGAGGATGACTTCCCTCCAAACATGGCCCCATTTGAACCATTAGACATCAGGCTAAAAGTGGGTGCTCAGGTAATTTTTATGCGCAACAATGCAGAAAAAAATTATTACAACGGGATGATTGGTAAAGTAGTGGAAATGCATGATAACAAGATACTTGTTGAAGCCAACAATGGTACCTTCTATGAAGTGGAAAGAGAAGTTTGGGAAAATGTAGATTATCAATACAATGAAGTGGAACGGAAAGTTGATGCCAAAGTTATTGGGAGGTTTACTCAGTTTCCGTTAAAACTTGCTTGGGCTATAACAGTGCATAAAAGCCAAGGGCTTACCTTTGAAAAATGCATAGTAGATATTGATCGCTCGTTTGAAGCGGGTCAGGTATACGTTGCGCTTAGCCGCTGTACAGATTTGGAGGGCTTGGTTCTCAAAAAGCCTATCGGGATGCAAAGTGTCTTGGTAAGTTCAGATAGCTTGAATTTCAGCCTCCAACGTCAGGAAGAAGAACAAATTGAAGAAGACCTAAGGGTTCAAAGAGCTTTTGCCTCACTGCCATATGCTTTAGATGCCTATCGAAAAGGGGATTTTAACAAAGCTAAGGCCATTTTTGATGAAGTTCAAAGCATTCATGATGTTACTAGCTATGCAAAATTCAATCAATTCTTACAGCTAAAACCCTGGTTAGACCATAAAAATAAACACAGATAAATGAATTTTAAATAACTTTTTTAGCTTTTTGTCAAATTATTTTCTCTATTTTTCTTGCCTTATAATTTCAAATGCATAAATTTGTATTTTAACAGCAATTAAATTCTTATCAACATTAAATATTTTTAGGAATGGAGGGGATTTTGAGAGGAGCCAATCAGGACAAAAACTATTTTAACAGCGTAGTTTTATCCATCATATTGTTTTTAGTCATTTCAGGTCAAAGTTATGGTCAATTGGCATGTACAAATACTGAACCTGAGACACTTACGAAGCCTTGGCAAAATGGCTGGCAAAATGGTTATCCAACCAATGTATGGAATGGCTATGTTTACCAATTGACCGAAGATTACAACCCAAATGGGGCAAATGCAGGTCATAATGAGCCATCTGAGTTTAAAAAATCTTATGGCGGTGTAGGTGGAGTGTATAAAGGGATGCTACGAAGGGATGGAAACGACTTCCTTCCTGTCTCAGGAGTCAATTTCGATACTTACTTCAGTGACCCTAATCCCGGTAATGGCAATTCCTCGGATACATTGTTTTTTCAAACCGGAATAGACCCATCTACCCCGGGAGGATGTGATACCCAATTCAATCTATTTGGTGTGCATATGCGTGGCAGGTATATTCCTGATGCCAATGGAATCTACCGAATCCGTATAGGTAGTGATGATGGCTCTTATTTCAAGATGTTTTCCAATATAGGAGACGAATCCGGAAGTATTGCTCAAGATGTTAATGGAAATGACCTGATTCACAATAACTGGGTAAAGAATAAATGGGACACCTTATTGTATGACGGTGTTGATAATTTCATATTCGAAGACAATATCAGAAACTATTATATTGAGATGGAAGAAGCTCAGGAATGGTTTATGCAATTAAATTATTATGAAAATGATGGGGCCAATAGGTTTTCTTTTAATATTGAATTGTACTTTGGCCCGGGTGAAATAAAAATGGGTAATGATGCCTCCGGATCAGTTACTTTTTGTGGAATAAACCCGGACCCAACCATCATTAGCTCTTTAGGTCCAGCGGTATTTGAAGATGGGGAAGTATCAGAATATTTTTGGCAGTATGCCACTACCAATGATGAATCCACTGTATGGACCACCATTCCGGGGGCTACAGATAAAGATTATGACATCCCGGCCTATAATGATGACAGCTGGACTGGCGCAAGGTATTACAGAAGAGGGGCAACCAATACCATTGTGGATGATGAAGGGGTAAGTACTGATGTAGATGTATTTTCCAATGTGCTGGAAGTAATCATGAATCCAATTCCAGATTTAGATCGTACGGAATTTGGTGACAATGAGTGGATCGGTCATACTTATGACGCTCCTAGAAATTTCGCCACTTCAAACTATTCCGGAAGGGTTTTTGAAGATGCTGTATTCAATCAAAGCTTTCCTAGCGGAGTAGGTTGTACCAATCAAACTTCCAACTTTACTGTTCAATACAGAATGCGTTTGGATGTCGCTCCCGGTACCTACGACTTTTCTGTCAATGGTGATGATGGTTACAGGCTTATAATAGATGGCACAACCGTGATTGACGAATGGGCTAAAGTAGGAGGTAAAAAAGGTACAGCCGACACCTATCAATTGGAAGTTTTAGAAGTAGGGGTTATCGAATTGATCCTTGATTACTATGAAATAGGTGGTGATCAATCCATTACCTTCGACTATGTAGAAACTTTATTAGTTCTTCCACTTGAGTGGGGAGATTTTCTTGGACAATCCTGTGGTGAGAATAATTGCCTAAACTGGAGCACCCTACAAGAAAAAAACACAAGTCATTTCATTATGGAAAAATCCCATAATGGTTTTTCTTGGGAAGTATTTGGAGAAACTCTTGAAGCGCAAGGCAATAGTAACCAAGAGGTCTTTTATGATTATGCTGATCATTCAGTTGCAAACGATGTTACTTTTTATAGAATCAAGCAGGTGGATTTAGATGATACTTTCAGTTATTCAGACGTGATCAGGGTAGAAAATATTTCAAATAGAAATAAGCTTATGCCTTTCCCTAACCCTACTACTGATCTACTATTCGTAGATTCTCAAGAGGGTATATTAAGTGTGGAGCTAACCAGCCAAGATCAGAGAGTAAGAGCGCAACCACTCCTTGAAAAAATTAGTGACAACAGGTACCAAATTGATATGCGACAATTCCCAAGCAACCATTATTTGGTAACGATCCATACAGAGAAGTCAAGAAAAACTTACAAAATCATGAAACGATAAGTTTAAATATAAATTACAATTTTAAAAGCTTACCAGTATCAAAGCACCATTTCTTCTTAGCCGACATTCTTTCAAAGGATGTCGGCTTTTAATTTTTTAATAACATTTTATCATTTGTAGGGTTGGGTTGGTATCTTTGCACATTATGGGTACAACTACTGTCAATACAAATACTTCACTCGAGAACCTGGATCCTAAATCCTTTATTATTATAAAGAATGCCCGGGTCAATAACCTCAAAAACCTAAGCATAGCCATTCCCAGAAATAAACTGATTATTATAACCGGTTTATCAGGTTCTGGAAAGTCTTCTTTAGCATTTGATACGCTTTTTGCTGAAGGACAAAGAATGTATGTGGAGAGCCTGAGCTCTTATGCCAGACAGTTTTTGGGCAGAATGGAAAAACCCGAAGTGGAATACATCAAAGGAGTATCCCCTGCCATCGCCATCCAACAAGGTGTAAATACAAAAAACCCAAGATCTACAGTAGGTACAACCACCGAAATCTACGATTACCTCAAGCTATTATTTAGTAGAATAGGGCGAACCATTTCTCCCATAAGTGGTGAAGAAGTAAAACATCATACCGTAACTGATGTAGTCTCCTATATCCATGGTTTTGATGAAGGGGCCAAGGTAATGATCAGCTGTCCGCTACATTTTAGTCCGGAAAGAGCTAAAGAGAAAGAGCTGGAGATTTTGTTACAAAAAGGTTTTACAAGGGTTCTTATTGATGGTCAAGTATCATTTGTAGAAGACTTACTTGAATTGGATAAATTACCTGAAGGAAACTTTGAGATTCTTGTCGACAGGGTATCAGTGATGAAGGAAGATGAAGGTAACCAATTTAGAATTGCAGACAGTGTACAAACAGCCTTTTTTGAGGGATTGGGAGAATGTAAGGTTGTTATTCCTGATACTGCCTCTAGGTCCTTTAGTGATAAATTTGAGCTGGATGGTATTCAATTTGAATTACCATCCGTTAATTTTTTCAGTTTCAATAACCCATATGGTGCCTGCAGAACTTGTGAAGGATTTGGATCAGTTTTGGGGATTGATCCAGATTTAGTCATTCCAGACAAGTCCATTTCAATTTTTGAAGGGGCCATAGCCCCTTGGCGTGGGGAGACTACAAAAAAATGGTTACAACCTTTATTGAAGGATGGGATAAAGTTTGATTTTCCCATCCACAGACCATATGAAGATCTTGACGAAAAGGACAAGGCTGTATTATGGACTGGAAATAAATATTTCAAAGGCTTAAATGATTTTTTCGCTTTTCTGGAAAGCAAACTTCATAAAATCCAATACCGAGTAATGCTTTCTAGATTTAGGGGAAGAACAGTTTGTCCGGACTGTAAAGGGACACGAATAAGAAAAGATGCTTCTTTTGTAAAAATTGCAGGAAAATCCATCACCGATATGGTTTTACTTCCAATCGATAAAGCCCTACCTTTCTTTGAAACTTTAGAACTTACAGAAACAGAAAGAAATGTATCTCAAAGATTACTCAAAGAAATCGTCAATAGACTCGAATACCTAGACCAAGTTGGACTAGGTTACTTGACCCTTAATCGTCTAACATCTTCTCTTTCAGGAGGTGAGTTTCAACGGATCAAATTGGCAACTTCTTTGGGCAGTGCTTTGGTGGGATCCATGTATATTCTAGACGAACCGAGTATTGGGTTACACCCCAGAGATACGGAGCGTTTGATCACAGTTTTAAAAGCCCTAAGAGATTTAGGCAATACGGTGATTGTGGTGGAGCATGAAGAGAAAATTATCCTTACGGCTGACCAAGTCATTGACATAGGCCCGGATGCAGGTGTTCACGGAGGTGAATTGGTTTTTCAAGGAAACCTAAAAGAGTTGATGGAGGCCGGCAATACGCATACTGCGCGGTACCTTAGTGGAGAAGAGTCCATTAATGTAAAGTTGCAAAACAGAAAATGGAAGGAATACATTTTAATTCAAGGAGCTAAGGAAAATAACCTTAAAAATATCACTGTAAAAATACCTTTAGAAGTATTAACAGTAGTGACAGGTGTAAGTGGCTCAGGCAAATCTACCCTTGTAAAAAAAGTATTGTATCCTGCCTTAGGAAAAATACTGGGTAGTGTAAATGAAGAGTCGGGTAAATTTGATAAAATTGACGGGGATTATAGAAACGTGAATCGAATTGAATTTGTAGACCAAAATCCTATTGGTAAGTCTTCCAGGTCAAATCCTGTAACTTATGTCAAGGCCTATGATGGAATTAGAGCATTGTATGCAGACCTCCCCATATCAAAGCAAAGAGGTTATAAACCTGCATTCTTTAGTTTTAATGTTGATGGTGGCAGGTGTGAAGCCTGTCAGGGGGAGGGGACTCAGAAGATCGAGATGCAATTTATGGCCGACATTTACCTCACCTGCGAATCTTGTAAAGGAAAGCGCTTTAAAAATGAAATCCTGGATGCCACATACAAAGGAAAAGATATTTCCGAAGTCCTAGATTTAACAATTGATGAAGCCATGGAATTTTTTGAAGAGAAACAGGGCATCATTCAAAAATTAAGGCCGCTACAAGAGGTAGGCTTGGGCTATATTGGTCTTGGCCAATCCAGCAATACATTGAGTGGCGGTGAAGCACAGCGGGTTAAACTCGCATCCTTCTTAGGAAAAAATGACACCAAAAATAAAGAGAAAATACTATTTATTTTTGATGAACCTACAACAGGACTTCACTTTCATGACATCAAAAAATTGTTATTTTCAATTAATTCCCTGATTGACCAAGGTCATACGGTACTAATCATTGAACACAACACAGAGGTTATTATGGCTGCAGATTGGGTGATCGATTTAGGGCCTGAAGGAGGGGAAAAAGGTGGCAATGTTATTTTCGAAGGGGTACCGGAAGATTTAATGAAGGAAGAAAATAATTATACCGGAAAATACCTCGTAGAGCTCAATAAGGCATAATAATATAAATATACATAGGAATAAAATTATTTTTCTACACAAAAAGTGATTTAAATGAATTTTATATATAGTTTTGTGCTATATATAAAATTTAGCCTTCTTTTGAATACAGTCTAAAAGGAGCCTAAATCAAATATTTTGTTTCTACCTAATTATTTATATTGCCATGTTATTCAATTCAATTGAATTCCTAATTTTTTTACCACTAGTATTTTTCATTTATTGGTTTCTATTCCCTAAGAATTTAAAGCTTCAAAACCTATGGATTTTGATAGCCAGTTATGTCTTCTATGGCTGGTGGGATTACCGTTTTTTATCGCTGATTTTTTTCAGTTCGTTAGTAGATTTTTTGATAGGGATACAGCTAAACAAACGTCAAAAAATTAACCAAAGAAAGTTTCTACTGTTTATAAGTTTGGCAGTTAACCTCGGGTTTTTGGGCTTTTTTAAATACTATAATTTTTTCGCAGAAAGTTTTGCTGATGCTTTTACTTTATTAGGCAATACCATGGATCCTTCTCGGCTAAACATTATTTTACCGGTAGGTATTAGTTTTTACACCTTCCAAACAATGAGTTACACCATTGATGTATACCGGAAAAAGATGGCTCCCGTTTCAGAACCAATTGCATTTTTTGCTTACGTAAGCTTTTTCCCCCAGCTCGTAGCAGGCCCGATTGAAAGAGCAACGAACCTTCTGCCACAATTCTTTAAAAATAGAGATTTTAACTACTCAAAAGCCTGCGACGGTTTGCGACAAATACTCTGGGGCTTATTCAAAAAGATTGTTATTGCAGATAATTGTGCGATTTATGTAAATGACATTTTCAATGATTACCAATCTTTTTCAGGTTTCACCTTATTATTGGGTGGGGTATTGTTCGCCTTTCAGATTTACGGAGATTTTTCCGGTTACTCAGACATAGCAATCGGTACATCTCGCCTTTTCGGGTTTGATTTAAAAAAGAATTTTGCTTTCCCTTATTTCTCCCGCGACATTGCTGAATTCTGGCGAAGGTGGCACATCTCCCTTTCTACTTGGTTTAGGGATTATCTATACATACCTCTTGGAGGAAGCAGGGACGGTCATGCTATTAGAAATATCTTTATTATATTTATTGTCAGTGGTTTTTGGCATGGAGCCAATTGGACATTTCTTTTTTGGGGTTTATTAAATGCTACCTTTTATCTCCCATTATTGTTGTCCAATAAGAACAGAGTGCATACATCTGACACAGTAGCCGCAGGCAAATACCTCCCAAGTATTAGAGAAACTCTTCAAATGGGAATCACCTTTTTTCTAATTGTCATTGCTTGGATATTTTTTAGGGCAGATAGCCTTTTCATGGCATTTGACTACATATCCATCATCTTTTCGCCAAAATTCTTTGTCTTGCCCATTCAAGATTTTTGGAGCATGAATACCGGTAATCATTTAATATATCTTTTCTTTTTGCTAATAGGCTTCATTCTTGTAGAATGGTTCCAAAGAGAAAGGAATCACGGGCTTGAACTCAATTCCCAAAAATTACCCAAACCGGTGAGGTGGGCATTTTACTACGTGGTTATTATTTTTTGCTTCATTATGAATGGGGTACAACAAGAATTCATTTATTTTCAATTTTAAGTACCATGAAAAGATTTATAAAAAATAGTCTGTATTTTGTAATTCCTTTTGTGCTATATAGCTGTTTAATTGCTTTAATTGATCCATTCAATTTTCTAAATGGTTTTGGAATTACCAGTGAAGAGAAGAAAAAAGCCATCGCTTTGGACATTGAGCCACACCTTTATAAAATGATTGATTTTAAAAACAATCCCAATAAAAATTGGGTATTGGGTGACTCAAGAAGCAATGGACTATACAATGCCATGGACAGTTCTACCTGGTCCAATTTGGCTTATGGGGGTGCAAGTTTAAAAGAAGTCATTCAATCATTTTGGTGGGCCAGAGAAATAGAAAAACCTGACACCGTTTTGATAGGAATCAATCTAAATTTATACAATAAATACAATCGCCGTTTTTGGGTAGAGGAGACCATCAACAGAAAAAGTAATTTTTTCACTTATGCCTTTAACAAATATACCTTCAATGCAGCTTTTGCAATAATGGCTAACACCAATGAAGGTGAAGAAGAGAGCGAGTCTGAAGTAGAATTACCGGGAGCAAAAGAACAGTTTTGGAAGAAAAAATTGAACGGTACTGACAAGTTTTATAAAAACATTACTTATCCGGAAGAATACCACAAGCAATTGACAGAAATTGCAGACCACTGTAAAAAGGAGGGTATTAAGTTGATTTTCTGGATCCCCCCCCTTCATAAAGATTACCATGAAGTATTGACAAAATATGAATTGGAAGAATTCGAAGCCAAATTTAAACATGATTTATTCAGCTTAGGAGATGTTTTTGATTTTAATTATTCCTCTAATTTAACATTAGATGAAAACAATTTTAGAGACCCGGTACATTTTAATGCACAGGTGGCCAAGCTAATTGAGGAAGAAATTCGAAGTTATTCACCACATCACTCCACGCTGTATAAAAAGAAATTATTAGACTAAATAGAATAATGAAAAGGCAGGAAAATCTAGATTCAATGATATTTACTTGAACAAGCGATAATTCATTGATTTAAAACCTATTTATATGCTGCTTAAATAAATCCAAAAAAATTTAAAAAGCATACCTCCTTCCCCAATTAAACCCTCAAGTCTCAACATCTTTTTACGAGTTTATATACCGCCTATCCTTTTTTTAAAAGGATAATGCTGTCTAAATGCGTGAAATTTTCAATATTTAAAAAATTAAGGTAATTTAAGCATTCAATTAATTTTTATTAAAAATTGAAGTACATTACAAGCAGTTAACTTAAAGAATACCTAAGCCTAATCCATGTTAAAATTATTAAAAAGAACTTTATTTTTGGGTTCTATTTCATCGGTCTTGTTTCTTGCAAGCGCTTATCAATCCATTGAAAACTTTGAACCCTATTCACAAGAAATTCCAGGAACAGGAATCTCATTTGATATGGTACCTATCCCTGAAGGGAGCTTCAAAATGGGAAGCAGTGATGGTGCATCAGATGAAGCCCCTGTTCACGAAGTAAAAATAGATCCATTTTGGATGGCTTCTCATGAGACCACTTGGGATCTTTACGAATTATTTTTAGACAAGAGCTTTGAGGCTTCCTCAAGTGAAGGTCCTTTGACACCAGAAATCGATGGATTGACAAGACCTTCTATTCCCTATTTAGACATGACCTTCGGAATGGGTAAAGAGCACAAACCGGCAATAGCCATGACCCAATATGGTGCCATTCAATTCTGTAGGTGGTTGTACCTCAAAACCGGTGTGTTTTTCCGTCTACCTACAGAGGCCGAATGGGAATATGCCGCCCGTGCCGGCACCAAGACCAAATACTTTTTTGGAGACGACCCTTCTAAATTGGGCGAGTATGCCTGGTACAAAGACAATAGTGAAGGCACCACTCATAAAATTGGGCAAAAGAAACCAAATCCATGGGGATTGTATGACATCTTAGGTAATGTCAACGAATGGACCATGGATCATTATGAAGCCAATGCCTATTCTAATCGAGGAGCCAAGGCAGAAAATCCAATCAATTTGTCAGAAGAACTATACCCTAAAGTGATAAGAGGAGGAAGCTATGACGACAGCCCTGCAGAAATGACCAGTAGTAAGCGGGCAGCAAGTACACCGGAGTGGAAAAGAATAGACCCACAAATTCCAAAAAGCCAATGGTGGTTTCCTGAAGCTCCATTCTTAGGAATGAGGATAATCAGACCCCTTACACCGCCTAGCAAAGAATATATAGAAAAATACTATGGCACTGAGCCAATGGAAGATTATTAAAATAAACTCAATAAATAATGAAAGACAATAATAGTAACGAAAGAAGAAGTTTTATTAAAACTTCTGCTTTAATTACCGGAGGAGCAATGCTAAGCCCTTTCACTTTACCCGGCGCCTATGCTGCAGGAGATGATGCAATAAAAATCGCAGTAATTGGATGTGGTGGTAGAGGAACAGGAGCAGTGTTTCAGGCATTTGAAACCGGACAAAACATCAAACTTGTCGCCATGGCAGATGCCTTTAAGGATCGTTTGGATCAAAGCCATGAGCGTATCCTAAAAAAATATGGAAAGGATAAAGTAGTCGTTCCTGAAGAAAAGAAATTTGTAGGATTTGATGGTTACAAACATGCAATGAAAGATGCGGATGTTGTAATTATTGCTACACCTCCAGGCTTTAGGCCTGATCATTTTGAGGAGGCTGTCCGTCTCGAAAAACAAATTTTCATGGAAAAACCTGTAGCTACAGATGCTGTAGGTATCCGCCGAATCTTAGCTGCCGCCAAAACTGCCAAAGCAAAAAAATTGAATGTGGTGGTTGGGCTTCAAAGACATTATCAAGACAATTACATCCAAACCATTGACAGAATTCACAATGGTCAAATAGGTGATATCATTGGTGGCCAGGTATTCTGGAATGATGGAGGTGTATGGGTAAGGGAGCGCCAGCCCGGACAAACAGAAATGGAATACCAGATGAGAAATTGGTATTATTTCAATTGGCTTTGTGGTGATCACATCACTGAACAGCATGTACACAACTTAGATGTGGCCAACTGGGTTAAAAATAGTTATCCAATTAAAGCCGAGGGAACAGGAGGAAGAACAGTTAGGAGAGGCAAGGATAATGGGGAGATTTTTGACCATCACGTGGTTCTTTTTACTTACGAAGATGGCACTGTCATCCACAGTGAATGTCGTCATTTCCCAGGTGCTCACAACCGAGTGGACGAAAGCTTCCAAGGAACAAAAGGCAAGGCCTATATGAATGCCGGACATGTGGGTAAACTAACAGACTTGAAGGGAAATAGCCTTTATGACCATGATGGTGCGGGCAATGCCAACCCATACCAAGTGGAGCATGATAAATTATTTGATGCAGTAGTGAAAGGCGAATACAAATACGCTGATGCTGAAAATGCAGCAAAAAGCACAATGACCTCCATCTTGGGAAGATATGCCACCTACTCCGGCAAACCTGTTACCTGGGAAGAAGGCATCAACTCTAACATAAACCTAAAACCTGAAAAGCTGGCTTGGGATGCAATGCCTAAAGTGCTTCCAAACGAAGATGGATTTTATCCTTATGCTGTACCAGGACAAACCAAAGTAATTTAAGCCCATGGAAAGAAGAAAATTCATTCGAAACGTATCCTTAGGTACAGCCGCAGCAGGAATGGTGGGTGTAGGGACTAATCAGACCGTTCAGGCGGCCTCCACAAAAGCAGATGCTACATTCAACCTGGACTATGCCCCTCATTTTGGTATGTTCAAAAATCTTGCAGGAGATGACCTGCTTGATCAAATTACCTACATGCATGAGCGAGGCTTTAGAAGTCTAGAAGACAATGGCATGATGAAAAGAACGCCTGCCATGCAGGAGAAAATTGGCAATCATCTGGCCAAACTGGGGATGACCATGGGTGTCTTTGTTCTAGATAAAGGAGGAAATGGTGCCAATACACTGGCTGCTGGTAAGCAGGAACATGTAGATGTATTTCTTGACGGTTGCAAAAAAGCTGTAGAAGTTGCCAAAAGGGTCAATGCAAAATGGACAACAGTGGTACCTGGAAATTTCCAAAGGAATTTACCCTTGGACATACAAAATGCCAATGTCATTGAAGCCCTAAGAAAAGGAGCTGAAATCCTAGAACCACATGGCTTAACAATGGTGCTTGAACCACTAAGTGATAACCCTGATTTATACCTCAGGTATTCCCCACAAACCTACCTTGTATGTAAAGGAGTGAATAGTCCTAGCTGTAAAATTCTCTATGATATTTACCATCAGCAAAAAAACGAGGGGCATCTTATTACATTAATGGAAATGTGTTGGGATGAAATTGCTTACATACAAATAGGAGATAATCCTGGTAGAAAAGAACCCGGAACTGGAGAAATCAACTTTCAAAATGTCTTTAAATACATTTATGAAAAAGGATACAAAGGAGTTTGTGGCATGGAACACGGCAATTTTGGCTCCGGAGAAGAGGGCGAGGAAGCTGTAATCCAAGCCTACAGAAAAGCAGATAGCTTTTTATAGGCCATTAATAAAAGACAAAAAGGGCAGGTATAATCAATACCTGCCCTTTTTTTATGAAACAGAAATAGTAATTAGGCTAAATAACCTTTTCTTTTCAATATAGTCTCTACAAATTTAACTTCATTCTGGGAATTGAAAATCTTGAAAGGAAGATGAATAAATTGTGCCTTGGACAACACAAGAATATAAGCATCGTCTTTAATCTGGGCATCTTTTACCATTTCCCATTTGATTGGCATTCCTTGCTTGCTATTGATTTTCATAAGGATCTGCCTACTATCAATTTCATAGGAAAGCTTTTCAAACATGACTTTATTTTGCTCCATTTGGGTCACCCCTGCAAATTGTATTACCCAAAAAAGCCAATATAAAACATAGGCCAAAATAGCCATACTTATCCACCACCAAGAAGGGATCCAAAAATAGCCACAAGCGATGGCAATTGCGATCAAAACTACCCACCATTGCTCCTTTAAAATATTCATCAACCCTTGTTTGATATAGGTGCCTGTTTCCAGTTTATATTTCTTTGTCTTTACGATCATTTTTAAATATTCATTTTGCTGGGCAAATATCTTACCTTATCCATTAGATAGCAAGTTTATTTGGCATCCCTTTACACTTTTTTACACTTTTTCGGCTCAATGATAATGGTAAAGTTAGACAGAAGCCTTTTTATTAAATTTCATTCAAATTGTAGCACTTAGAAAGTCAAACCCACCGCAAGACCTAAATAGAATTTATCCTGCTCTATTTCAATCAATAAAACATAAATAGCTAAAGATTCACTCAGCTTCCTTCCAATTGGAATGTTGGAGAGAAATTCCCACAATTTGGACCAACTTTTGCTTGAGTTTGCACAACTGATCTTGGTTCAATCTCCCGGATTGCATGTTGATATATTCAAATTATTATTGTAACTTAAACATCAAACGTTCAATATGATGAATAGCCTGGTGATAGATTTGATTTTATGTGGCATAGCCTATGTAGTATTGATATACTTCGTGGCCACGCTTACTAAGTCAAAAATTCAGCGAAACAGGAAAAACAACGATGATGATGGCGATGGAGGTGTAGAAACCAATACTCCTCCGGTTATTGATTTACCACCGGGCATAGTGTGGCCTTCTGATGAAAAGGAAAAAACGCCCATTCATTTTTAATTTATTTACATTTATTGCACGTCCCTTGGATTAGGAGGCTCATCTCTTTGGGATTATATCCTTTTGGCAAGGAAATTTTAGGCAAGGAGATATCTTCCAAGCAACTGGTATTCCCACACTTTTCACATTTAAAATGGACATGCTCATGGTCATGATGCGCTTCATCTGTACCATGATTGCACAATGCATATTTTGCTGCGCCGGTATCATCCAATACCTTATGCACAAGGTCATTTTCTAGAAAGGTTTTAAGCGTTCTATATATGGTAACCCTATCAAAATTATCCTTCAGCGCATCTTCAAGATCAGCGTGAGACAATGCAATCTTTCTAACTAGAAATGTATTGAGCACCTCTCTTCTACAGCTCGTTACCCGTAGTTTATTGTCTTTTAATATTTCAGCCGTTTTATTAGCCATAAGATTTATTTTGGTAGACGCTAATATCCAACTGTTATTAGGATTTTCCAACTAAATCATGGGAAGAAAGTACTTTCTTCCCTTTTTCCCATGATCTCAAACTATTACTACGAAAATTCTTATCTCATTTTTTTCCATCCTCTAAATACAAGAACACCCCCGGCTACCGCTATCACAGAGGCAATGATCGCAGGTAGTGTTTCCCCATAAATCCAGAATCCTACACCAAATAAGGCGGCATAAACCATAATTGAAGCGATTAGCATCAAGCCAATCTCCATTGGCAATTGACCAAACTCCTCCTTGACATCAGGATATTTGGCCAACAGTTTTTTCCAACCATGGGATGCAGGCCTAACTTTTTTATAAAAGGCAAGCAAGACTTCATCATCCTCAGGTTTGGTCAATAAGGTAACTGCAACCCAAGTAATGGTGGTAATGGAAACACCCAATAGTAATTTAAGGTAAGCCATATCATCAGGGATCGGATAGAAGCCTAATTTATTGTGAATAGATTCAAAATATATAGCTACAATAAAGGATACAATCATTGCCGAAATCTCAGTATAGGCATTAATTCTCCACCAAAACCATCTAAGAATAAATATTAATCCGGTACCGGCTCCAATTTGTAGCAAGATATTAAAGGCTTCCAATGCATTGGAAAGCACCGTCGCCAATAATGCGGCAAGCACCATTAAACCTACGGTCGAAATTCTACCTACTGCTACTAGTTCTTTGTCCGAAGCATCCGGTTTAACAAACCTTGAATAAAAGTCATTAACAACATAGGAAGAACCCCAATTAAGGTGGGTAGATAGTGTGGACATAACAGCAGCAATCAACGAAGCAAGTACAATCCCAATCAGTCCTTTTGGAAGGAAAGTTAACATCGCAGAATAAGCCAAATCATCCCCTAATTTACTTTCTTCAATATTTGGGAAGGCTGCTTGCATGTCACTCAACTGTGGGAATATTATTAGCGAAGCCAATGCTATGATAATCCAAGGCCATGGACGAATGGCATAATGGGTCACATTGAATAACAGTGTGGCACCAATGGCATTCTTTTCATCCTTGGCAGACAACATCCTTTGCGCGATGTATCCTCCACCTCCTGGCTCAGCTCCTGGGTACCATGTGGCCCACCACTGAATTGCCAAAGGCATAATAAATAGAGGAATAAGTAAATTCCAATCGCTAAAATCGGGTATGATATTTAACTTATCAGAAACATTTGGGTGGGTAAGCAAGGCATCAAGGCTTCCAATTTCAGGAAGGCTTACTATATAAATAGCGGCGCCAAATGCACCGGCCATGGCAATGAAAAATTGGAAAAAGTCTGTAAGTAAAACTCCTTTCAAACCGCCCAATGAACTATAAAATACAGTTACAACAGAAACAATTAAAAGCGTCTCCCAAGAACTAAGACCAAGCATTACCCCGAAGATCTTAATCGCAGCCAAAGAAACTGTCGCCATGATTACAACATTGAAAAAGACTCCCAAATACAAGGCCCTAAACGCTCTTAAAAAAGCAGCACCTTTTCCACCATACCTCAATTCATAAAATTCCAGATCGGTGGTCACCTCAGAACGTCTCCACAGTTTGGCATAGACAAAAACTGTCAACATTCCTGTCAACAAGAAAGCCCACCACACCCAGTTGCCGGAAACGCCATTTTTTCTTACAATATCTGTTACTAAGTTTGGCGTATCTGCAGAAAAAGTGGTGGCAACCATACTGACACCTAAAAGCCACCATGGCATATTCCTTCCGGAAAGGAAGAATTCTTTAGCGTTCTTACCTGCTGTTTTAGAGGCAAAAACTCCTATTAACATAGAGATAACAAAAAATGAAATAATGATGGCCCAATCAAGGATTGAAATATTCATGGTGACTTATTTATGGTATATTTTTTCTACAAATGATGACGATGTAATAATTTTTATCTCCCAAGTAAGAAGAAAATTTTTCTAAATAAATAAAACTTTTTCAATTATTTTAATTAATTCCTTTAAATATTTGTGGAACCAAGCCTGAGCACTCATTTTAAAGTGTTTGCAATGTCTTCAAAAGTAAATATAAACTCTTTCAATAACATATATTTAAAAGTATCGTAAATTTACTATTTGAAAATGCCAAAAGTGTCAAAATAATTAACCTTATAGGGTTTTTGAATTATAATTATGAAAGAAACAATATTAGATGCCTTAAAATCTGCTTACGCGTTAGACGAAGGCCAAATGGTAGCCAATAGATTCGGTTCGGGTCACATTCATAAGACTTATAAAGTGGATGGCCCCAACAAATCCTATATTTTACAAGAATTTAACGACACTGTTTTTAAATACCCCGAGCGAATTTCAAATAACCTCGGCTATCTTTTGGAAAATTTTGACCCAGCTAAACTTCCTTTTGTGTTGCCTTTACCTATTCCCAACCGGAAAGGTAAATTATTTACTACATTGGACGGTGGGCAATACCGGCTTTTCCCTTTCGTAACAGGGCTCACCAGAGATGATATAGAACAAAAAGAACAAGCAGAAATCGCTGCGGAAGCTTTTGCTTACTTTGTCAAAGTATTTTCTAAAACAGACCCCGGCAAGCTCCAAGATACCATTCAAGATTTTCATAATTTAGAATGGCGCTATGAGCAATTTGACAAAGCCTTAAAAAACCCTGCCATTAAAATTGACAAGGAAACGGAGGAGATGATCGTTTATTATGAGGCCAGAAAGGAGTTATTGAAGCAGTTTAGAATTTATCGTGATCAGTTGCCACTTAGGGCTACTCATAATGACACTAAAATCAACAACCTCATCTTCAGTGAAGACCTTAAGAAGGTCAATGCAGTAATCGATCTGGACACCATCATGGCAGGCTTTGTATTTTATGATTTCGGGGACCTTGCCCGTACCGTTGCTTGTACCAGAGATGAGTCTTCATTGGATTGGGGCAACATTCATGTGGACATGGTTAAATATGAAGGGTTGCTTGAGGGCTTTTATACCGTATTGGCCGGGCAGATTACTGAAAAGGAAATGGAATCGATTCCGTTTGGAGCAGAAATGATGACCCTTATCATGGGCCTGCGCTTTTTAACGGACCATTTGATGGGCAATGTATATTATCAGGTAGATTACAAAGAACAAAACCTTCACCGGTCTAAAAACCAAGCAGAATTGCTCACGGCATTTATGGGGAAAAGACCTGAAATCCAAGCGCTTGAATCTCGACTGAAAAAAAAGTTTCTGTGAAACATTAATTAATTAGATTTGTCCGGATTCTTTGATACTAAAATCGAATACCTGAAAGGCGTTGGTCCACAAAAGGCAGCGCTAATCAATAAAGAGTTGGATATTTTCACTTTTGGTGAAATGTTACAACATTATCCTTTTAGGTATGAAGACCGGACCAAATATTATAAAATAAATGAAATTCGAGCCGATCTTCAGCAGGTACAGCTTGTAGGTGCCATTTCCTCTTTAGAAATCATCGGTGATGGAAGAAAAAAAAGGCTCGTTGCTCAATTTAGGGATGAATCCGGGGCCATTGAATTGACATGGTTTAAAGGCATACAGTGGGTAAGTAAAAGATTGGTCAAAGGGGTGCCTATGGTAGTTTTTGGAAAACCCCAGCAATTTGGCAGAAAAATCAGCATAGCACATCCTGAAATAGAACCACTTACCAATAAACAGGAGAAAGAGACAAGTTTCCAACCTGTTTATCCCACCACAGAGAAATTAAGAAGTCGATACCTAGACAGTAAGGGCATTTCCAAAATAATGGAAACCCTGTTGCCGTTGGTCTTACCTAAAGTTCCGGAAACTTTGCCTCTTTCTCTGTGTCAGTCATTGCGCTTGGAACGAAAACAGGTTGCACTAAAGGAAATTCACTTTCCCTCCGGCCACCAAGCATTAAAAAAAGCTCTTTTCCGTTTGAAATTTGAAGAGTTCTTTTTCTTACAACTTCGTTTATTAAAAATGAACCTTGCCAGAACCGAGAAATTTAGGGGGAAGGTTTTGGACAAAACGGGCTTGCTGACTAAGTTTTACAAAGAATTTCTTCCATTCGACCTTACAAATGCGCAAAAAAGAGTTATTAAGGAAATTTATAGCAACCTGAAATCCGGCCTTCAAATGAACCGACTGGTCCAGGGGGATGTAGGCTCTGGAAAAACCATTGTTGCTTTTATTTGCCTTTTGGTGGCTGTCGATTCAGGGTATCAAACCTGCCTAATGGCCCCTACAGAGATCTTAGCTACCCAGCACTATGAGGGCTTGAAAGGATTTTCGGAACAAATGGGCTTGAAAATTGCGTTACTAACCGGGTCTACCAATAAGAAAAATAGGGCAATCATTCATGAAGCTTTAAAATCGGGAGAGTTGAACCTCTTGGTAGGTACCCATGCGCTATTGGAAGATGTGGTGGTATTTAAGCAGTTAGGTTTGGCCATTATTGATGAACAACATCGATTTGGGGTGGCCCAAAGGGCGAAATTATGGGGTAAAAACAGTGATTTTTACCCACATGTGCTGGTAATGACTGCTACTCCTATTCCCAGAACCCTTGCCATGACGGTGTATGGAGATCTGGATATTTCTGTAATTGATGAACTGCCGGCAGGAAGAAAGGCCATACAGACGGTTCACCGATATGACAAAGACCGGCTCAAGGTTTTTGGATTTTTGAAAAAAGAAATAGCAAAAGGTCGACAGGTGTATATCGTATATCCTTTGATTGAAGATTCAGAAAAAAGCGATCTCAAAAGCCTGATGGATGGGTACGAAAGCATTTGCCGGGCATTCCCTGAACTGCCCGTTGGCATATTACATGGCAATATGAAGCCCGCTGATAAGGAGTTTGAGATGAATCGATTTGTCAAAGATGAAACAAAAATAATGGTAGCTACCACGGTCATCGAAGTAGGGGTAAACGTACCAAACGCATCAGTAATGGTGATCGAAAATGCCGAAAGGTTTGGTTTGTCTCAACTCCACCAATTGCGAGGCAGGGTAGGAAGAGGGTCAGACCAATCTTATTGCATATTAATGAGTAAATATGAGCTTAGCAAGGACAGTAGGGTAAGGCTAGATACCATGGTGAGAACCAACGATGGATTTGAGATTGCTGATGTGGACCTTAGACTACGTGGCCCGGGGGATTTGGCAGGCACCCAGCAGTCGGGAATTACAGACTTTAAAATTGCCGACATTGGCAAAGACAGCGATATTTTGGTACAAGCAAGGGCTTCAGCACAAGCAATTCTGGAGAAAGACCCACACCTAATTGAAATGGAAAACAAACCTATCGCCGATCAACTCTCCAGACTTAGAAAGAATGAAATGAATTGGAGTAGGATCTCCTGAACTATTTGTATAAAAAAGCCAAATTTCGAAGAGAAGCCATTAAATTGGTATGTTTTTCGTTACAGATTACTTAAAACAAGACAATTATGTGGAACAAGATAATTTTTCGAAGCATTGTATTGATAATACCTCTGTGGTATGCATGTGTACCGCAAAAGAAATACAATGAAGTAAACATAAGGAATGCAGAAATGATGCGTTCTTTAAGAACAACTGAAAACAAGCTAGACAGCACCAATAATAGCCTTGAAACATTTATTAAAAAAGCTGATAAGCTGGAAGAAGATTTAGAGGCGTCCAATAGAAAAAATGAAGCATTGGAGGCTAAACTTGAAAGGGCCATTGCAACTTCATCTTCTGTGCAACAAGAGCTTACTGCAAAGGAGCAAAGGATGATGGAACAACAGGAAAGGCTAGATCTTTTGCAAAACTTGCTGGATGAACAAAGAGCAGTTATGGAAGGCCTTAAAACAACGATTGATAAAGCCTTGGTTCAATACCGATCTGATGAACTCCAGGTATTTGAGCAGGATGGAAAACTTTATGTGTCCTTGCAAGATAAATTATTGTTTCCTTCAGGTAGTGCCACAGTAAATAAAGATGGAAAAGAAGCTTTGAGCAAATTGGCCGCCGTGATAAACAATAGTCCGGACATTCAAATATTGGTGGAAGGACACACTGATAATGTCCCAATTAGGGGCCGGTTCGAAGACAATTGGGCATTGAGCACTGCCAGGGCAACAGCAATTGTTCGCGTCTTGACCAATGCCTATGATGTGCAGCCGGAACGTGTAACAGCTGCCGGAAGGAGTTTTTATTACCCCAAAGCATCTAATGAAACCCCTGAAGGAAGGGCAAAAAACCGGAGGACAGAAATCATTCTTACCCCCCAATTAAATGAATTGTTCCAATTGCTGAGGTAAGTCAAAATAATATGTCATTTAGTTATTATATCATTTATAAACCTTTTGGTGTCTTGAGTCAATTTAGTGGTGAAGGAAAAACCCTTGGTTCACTTGGAGACTTCCCTTCGGATGTTTATCCTGTAGGTAGGTTAGACAAAGACAGCGAAGGCTTATTAATCTTGACCAATGACAAAAGGCTCAATCATTTATTACTTGACCCCACCTATTTACATGAAAGAACTTATTGGGTGCAAGTAGAAGGGGAAATCACAGCACAAGCCATACTAAGTCTGGAGCAAGGGGTAATGATAAGTGTTAATAAAAAGCCCCACAAAACCTTAAAAGCCAAGGCGAAAATCCTTCAAGGTATTGAATCACTTTTGCCCGAAAGAGACCCACCCATACGCTTCAGAAAAAATGTACCAGACACTTGGGTAGCAATTAGTCTTAAAGAAGGTAAAAATAGACAGGTAAGAAAAATGACCGCCGCTGTGGGCTTTCCTACGCTGCGACTCGTTAGGTGGTCAGTAGAAAATTTAACAATCGAAGGCTTTGAGACAGGAGAAGTTAGGTCATTTGACCAAGATACCATTTATTCTTCTTTAGGGATTTCAACAAAGACACAACCCGAAAATCCCTTTAAAAGCACCAAAATTAAAAAAACAAAAAAGAAGAAAAGGTTCTAAATTGTGATAAAGAATGTTTTATTCTAATTTAGGCTTCTTATAGGCAAAATATCAATAGAAATTTCAAATACCCATTATGCATCAGGAGAAGATTCAGGAAGTTATAAATGAAGTAAAAAAGATTGTAGTTGGTCAGGAAAAGATGGTCAACAGACTCTTAATTGGCTTGTTTACCAATGGACATATTTTATTAGAAGGGGTACCTGGGCTAGCCAAAACCCTTACCGTTAACACACTTTCCAAAGTGCTTCATCTGGATTTTAAACGAATTCAATTTACCCCTGATTTGTTACCTGCCGACTTGATAGGTACCATGATCTACAATCAGTTGAATGCAAATTTTGAAGTAAAAAAGGGACCGATATTTTCCAATATAATTTTAGCAGATGAGATCAATAGATCTCCTGCGAAAGTACAATCAGCATTGCTCGAAGCAATGCAGGAAAAACAAGTTACCATCGGAGAAAACACCTTCTCTCTCGACAAGCCATTTTTGGTTTTGGCAACACAAAATCCTGTAGACCAGGAGGGGACTTATCCACTTCCTGAAGCCCAGGTAGATAGATTTATGATGAAGGTGAATATAGAATACCCTTCCAAGGCTGATGAATTGGAAGTGATGCGGAGAATGACCAATTCCAAATTTACTTCTGAGGTACGTCCAATTTTAAACAAAGAGGAAATTTTCGATATAAGATCCGCTATCAATGAAGTTCAAATTGCAGAGGCCTTAGAGAATTACATCATTGAGATTGTCTTTTCCACTAGGTTTCCTGAAAAATACGGCATGCATGAGGAGGCCAAATACATTCAATTTGGCGCCTCGCCCAGGGCATCGATTAACCTAAACCTTGCGGCCAAGGCCAATGCTTTTATGCAGGGTAGGGATTATGTATTGCCGGAAGACATTAAGGAGGTGGCTGAAGATGTACTTAATCACAGGATTATTCTCAATTATGAAGCTGAAGCGGACAATGTAAGCACCCGAGATCTGATCAATAAAATTCTAGATAAAATACCTTTGAACAAATCGGCTACATTACAGTAACATAATTTTGCCGGAGGAAGTAGGGATTTGAATGAATAAAAACAAGCTATATTGGTTGTTACAAATTTTTGGTTGGCTGAGCTTTGCTTTGGTCAACCTGTTTTTTGTATCCATGGCTCGCGGTATTACCCCCATTCAGATTGGTGCCTATTTTTCTTTGGCCATTGTCTATTTCGTCTCCACACATTTTTTTAGGTATCAAATTAAACACAATAGTTGGCTTGAATTCCCTACCACCAAGCTAATTAGCCACGTATTGACAGCTGTATTGATTTTGAGCTTGGTGAATACCCTTTCACAAATCCTAATCAATTGGATTTTTGGCACCTTACATTACCCTCAAGATTTTAGACCTTTGGTATTGATGGTCAATCTGTTTACCAGCTTTCTTTATTATTCCCTGTGGTCCTTGTTATATTTTCTATTCTATTTTCTAGACAACTACAACTCCAGTCTTCAATACCAGGCCAGAATCAATGAAATTAAATTGATACACTTACGCAATCAACTAAATCCTCATTTTATATTTAATGCACTGAATAGTGTCCGTGCATTGGTAGATGAAGACCCAATTAAAGCCAAATCTGCCATTACCCAACTGTCCAATATTTTAAGGTATTCCTTAGTGGTGGACAAGCACAAAACCATTCCCTTGTCTGAAGAAATGAAGACGGTGAAAGACTACTTGAACCTTGAATCCATTCGTTTTGAGGAGCGGTTAAAAGTAATTTACGATGTAGAACCCAAGACCAATCAATACCGTATTCCACCTATGATGCTTCAGACAATTGTTGAGAATGCCATCAAACATGGCATTTCAAATTTGATGAAAGGCGGAATTATAGAAGTCAAATGCACAGTAGGGCTGTTAGATGATTTATACATTTGGGTAAGAAACAGTGGGCAATTAAAACCTTCCGGAACACCCAAGAAAAAGGGAGAGGGGCACGGTATTGCCAACACCATTCAACGGTTAAAACTTATTTTTGGAAACAAGGCCTCTTTCAAGATTTTCAATTATGGAAATGAATTTGTGGTTACAGAAATAAAAATACCAAAACAAAAAGGTTAAATTTAGGTTAAAATATAAATAGTATGCGCGTATTAGTAGTAGATGATGAAAGATTGGCTAGAAAAGAGCTTATCAGCTTACTTAGTCAAAATGACAATATTGAGATTCTAGGGGAGGCACCAAATGTGGACGAGGCCAAAGAAAAAATAGAATCCCTACAACCTGATGTTGTGTTCTTGGATATTCAAATGCCTGAAAAAACAGGTTTTGACCTACTTGAGGAGTTGGACTATGTCCCTTTGGTGGTATTTATTACCGCTTATGATGAATTTGCCTTACAGGCTTTTCAAGTTAATGCCTTGGATTATTTACTGAAGCCAATTGAGCCGGATAGATTAACAGAAACGCTTAAAAAACTCGAGAAAAAGCTTGAGGAATTAAAAAAAGAAGAGGCTTTGGAGGTTGATTTGCCTAAGGACAAACTTTCCTTAAACGATCAGGTTTTTGTTAAAGATGGCGACAAATGTTGGTTTGTAAAATTGGCAAATGTAAGGTTGTTTGAATCTGATGGTAATTATATCAAAGTATATTTTGAGAAAAATAAACCAATGATTCACAAGTCATTGAATGCATTGGATGAGCGATTGGATGAAAAGTCTTTCTTTAGAGCTAGCAGAAAACATATCATAAACTTAAGTTGGGTAGAAAGTATCGAACCTTGGTTTAACGGTGGGCTGGTAGTGACATTAAAGGGAGGAGAACGGATTGAAGTAAGTAGAAGGCAGGCTGCTAGATTTAAAGACCTGATGAGTTTATAACCATTTTAAGAAAAAATAATGAAATCAAATGGTCAGTTAATTGGTTGTTCTGTGCATTTATTTGTATTTTATTTGTAAATTTCGTTGAAGTGTTAATTTTTAGATTTTTCAATTAAAACAGTATAGAAATGAAAGAAGAACGGATACTGATCGTTGAGGACGATGTAAATATTTCCGAAAATATTGAAGAAATATTACAACTTTTAGGTTATGTAAATATTGATATTGCCAATTCTGCAAACCAAGCCATCAAAGTAGTAAAAAAATACCGCCCGGACATGGTATTTATGGATATCAAGTTGAAAGGAGATAAGGATGGCATTGAGTTGGGGGAAATAATCCAGCAGATGGTGGATGCTCCTATTGTATATGTAACCTCTTATAGTGATCCTGCCATCATAGAAAGAGCAAAAAGAACACACCCCGCCGGGTTTATTGTGAAACCTTTCAATAGCAATGACATCCATGCCATGGTTGAAATTGTTTTATATAACCAAAGGACAAGGCCGGCCTTATCTGAGAGTGCTTCTTCAAAAATAGCAGAAAGCCCTTATTTGGTAGTAGATGCAGTTTATATCAAAGCTGACAATAGCTTTGAAAGGGTAGATTACAGCGACATCTACTATGTGGAAGCAAATGGTAACATGGTGACGATATTCTCTAAAAACAGAAATTTTACCATTAGGAAATCAATGAAGGACATGGAAGAAAAACTGCCTTCAAATTTATTCTTGAGGGTTCAAAAGTCATATATAGTCCAACTGGCACAGATAGAAAGCTTCAACACCAAAGAAATTAACCTAAAAACAGGTGATGTTGTTCAGGTGGGAAGACAGTATTACAACAGCTTCTTGGCAAAACTCAATACCATTACTGAAAGTTAATTAAAACCATCAAAAAAAGGAATATGCAATAGTCATGCTATTGCATATTCCTTATTAGAGTAAGTCATTGGCTAAATTGGCCAATTCAGACCTTTCTCCTTTTTCAAGTTTAATGTGTGCATATAAAGGGTGTTTTCTCACCCTATCGATAAGGTAAGAAAGTCCATTGCTTTGACTATCAAGATAGGGCGTGTCAATCTGAAAAACATCACCGGTAAAAATTATTTTTGTATTCTCTCCAGCTCTGGTTATAATGGTCTTCACTTCATGAGGAGTTAAATTCTGGGCTTCATCCACAATAAAGAAAATATTGGACAAACTGCGTCCACGAATATAAGCAAGCGGTTGAATGACCAATTTTTCTTGATTGATCATGTCGTTTATTCTTTGGTATTCTTTATCCGTTTCTTGATATTGGTTTTGGATAAACTTTAAATTGTCCCAAAGGGGTTCCATATATGGATTTAGCTTAGACTTAATATCCCCAGGCAAATACCCAATATCTTTATTGCTTAACGGTACAATTGGTCTTGCTAAAAATATTTGCTTATAATCTTTCCGCTGCTCCAAAGCTCCGGCAAGGGCAAGCAAGGTTTTGCCTGTTCCGGCTACCCCCTGAATGGTCATCAACTTAATATTGGGATCCAATATAGCATTCAATGCAAATGCCTGTTCTGCATTTTTAGGACTTATATTGTAAGCTTTAGTCTTAGAAATTTTCGAAAAATCATTTTGCTCAGCATGATAAAAAGCAAGAATTGAAGCATTGCTTTCTAGGCCTTTTAAAATATAAAAGGTATTGTTTTCCGGCAAGTTTTTTTTCCTTTTCCCAAAAACCCTTGCTCCTGTAAGGTTGCCTTTTTCATACAAATCGTCGATTATCTCATTGTCTAAATTGTCAATAATCCCTTTACCGGTATTTTCAATTTCACTTATATTTTTGATTTTGCCCGTTTCATAATCCTCTGCTGCAATATCCAAAGATTTGGCTTTCAACCTTAAGTTGATGTCCTTACTTACCAAGATAACCTTTCTATTGGTTTCGGTTTGTTTAAGACTTAATGCTGCATTTAGAATCTTATGGTCATTCTTTTCTTCTCCAAAAATTTCATTGGCGTTGAGCTTATTTTCCGGGTTCATCATGATTTTAAAGGAGCCCTTATTCTTACCGTTCAAAGGTGTCCAATTTTGAATCATCTGATCCTTAGAAAGTTTGTCTAAAAGCCGGATAAATTCTCGGGATTCAAAATTCTTGGTATCATTTCCTTTTTTAAACTGATCCAGTTCCTCCAATACAGTTATTGGGATGACTATATCATGTTCTTCAAAGTTCATAATGGAATGGTGATCATATAAAATCACCGATGTATCGAGAACAAAAATTTTCGAGGTACTACTTGTTGCCTTTTTTGCCATAAAGCCTATCTGAAAGTAAAAGTCTCTTAATAATAATTATTTTAATTCACAATGCTTAAAAAAAGAGAAGCAAAAATTAACTCACATTTAATACGCAATGCCATTCAAATTCATAAGACGCTAATAAACTGCCGGTTAGGCCCTTGTTTATTTTCTTTAAAAATAAATTATAATGGCCTCAACAAGAAATAAGGGCATTCGTCACCTTTCGGCTCTCCAATTATAGCCCGGAAAACGTTAAAAAAAACTATTGCAGGATTACGACTTTAGAAGCCAAGGAAACCAAAATGCTTCTTTTTGATAATTTATTTGTGATATATTGGTTTCATAAGCCTACATTTTTTTTCTTTGAAATCAGAAGAATAATTCACTATGAAAGATCCCAAGACTTTAACAGCTGTAGCCAATTTTCACCAAACTTTTAAACACCCAATTTTGCCTTCACCGGAGATACCTGATGAATCCCGCTGCAAACTACGGGTATCTTTAATCGCAGAAGAACTAAAGGAATTGGAAGAAGCAATTGCCAATGATGACTTGGTGGAAGTCGCTGATGCACTTTGTGACATTCAGTATGTACTATCAGGTGCCGTATTGGAATTTGGCTTGGCAGATCAATTCAAAACACTATTTGACGAGGTGCAACGTTCTAATATGAGCAAGGCCTGTAAAAATGAAAAAGAGGCAATGGACACTGTTGCACATTATCAAGCTAAGGGCACAGATTGTTATTACGTTAAATCTGACGATGTATTTCTCGTCTACCGCAAGGAAGACAATAAAACCCTTAAATCAATTAACTATTCCCCTGCTGATTTAAGCTCTATTCTAAAAAATTCTTAACCATATCCCTACCATTGAACCGGCAATAGTTTCCATACTGTTGTCGGGATTTTGTACTTGCTATTTTTTTCATGACTGGTCGAAGTTTGAGCGATAGCGGTAACTTCGACCTATCTGTTGATAGTTTTCAACTTCAGTGGGTTTATTTACGCTCTGCTAAACTTATACCAGAAAAGGTAAATCCTGTATTATTTTTTCTCCCTAAAATCTGTAGGAGACAGTCCCTCTTGATTTTTAAAGAACCTACTAAAGGATTGTATGTCCTGAAAGCCCAATTCATAGCCAATCTCAGAAACATCCTTATCCGTGTAAAACAACATCCTTCGTGCTTCCAGCACAATTCTTTCCTGAATGACCTGCAATGGTGTTTTCTCACATAACTTTTTGAAGGTATTAGAGATGGTTTTAGGGGCTTTAAATAGCAATTCTGAATATTCGGCCACAGTATGTTTTTCTCTGAAATGCGTTTCTACCAAAAAGTTAAACTCCCTAAACAAATCATTTTGTTTGGGCGTAGGGCTTTCATGAAATTTTTGCCTCTTGAAAATACGGGTACATAGAATAAGTATCCTTTTGAGCATCATTTGAAGCATCTCAAGCTGAAGATCATCCTTCATTTCAAATTCTAGAACTGCCATTTTCAAGGCAGTTTCCAATATTTCCAGTTCCTTGTCGGCTGCCTTTATAATGGGAGGAGTGGCCGCTCCATAATACAACACCCCCTTGCAACTGACCTCACTGTCATGATCCAAAATACAATAAAACTGCCGATTGAACCTTAGTAGGTTGATTGAATTGATTTTTTCATATTCTAGCTTATTGAGCTGGGACAAGCTTAGCAGTTCATTTTTATTGAAAGTATAAGGAATCCCATCTATCAGTAATTTGTTATTGTCTGAGGTAAACCAGATCAATTTCAAAACCTCCGGCTGACTTTCTAACAGGTGTCTACAATTAGAAGAGTCAATGGATTGAATTTCAAAATATTCGTTTTGCTTGCCTGTATATATCATCTTTGGTAAATAACCCTACATTATCCTTTCCTGGACGAAGTTACGATTTGCTAAAATTTAGACCAGTAGAGTACAGATTAAACCATAAATTTATTGGGATTTTTACGGTTAGGTCTAAAGCTTACGATCTCAATATGATCTTCTTTGATCCGGTAATATATGCTCGTCTGTTTACTAAAGATACATTTTCTTAAACCTTTCCTTTTATTAGATTCACGGTACATCTCAGGAGATTCTGATAACTGATCCAGTCTTTTTTCAAGGAGTAAATATATTTCCTTTGCCTTCTTCTTTCCGAAGTTTTGAAGAACATAATCAAGCAATTCCATTTCTTCTTGCCTGGCACGGAGAGAATAGCGGATTGATAATTTCAAATTTAAAAATTAAACCGTTTTTTGATTTCATCACGAACAGCTTCTTGAGACAAAAACTGGCCTTTATCCAGTTGCGCCAATCCTTCATCGATGGCTGCACGGTCATCCGTACTTAACTCTTCCCAAAAATCCACTTCATCATCAATTTTTAAAAGCGATTTGACCGCATTCAAAACATGCTCATCATTACTATTGATGATTTCCGATATGATCTTGTATTTTACCGCAATATCCATTGGATTATTTTTTATTATTTAAAGTTAACGATTTTTAAATTTACTTTATTGCTGTTATCACAGTAGATTAAGAATACACAGCAAATTTGAAACGAATCAGGATTTCACACTGGTCATAATTTAAGCGATAGCAGCAACTTCGTCCCTTCATAACGAAAGTTTTCAACTTGAGTGGGTCTAAAACATACTTATCACTCCAAATGAAAAAATTGAAATAAACCTAATAATTCACCACCTGAGGCTAATTTATGAAAGTTGAAAACTTTCGTCATTTTAGGTCTAAGTTACGCTTTGCTAAACTTAGACCAGAAGCCATTACAATTTGTCTTTCACGTAATTGGTCAGCATTTTATACAGGTGCCAGGTGGTATTTCCACCGTGAATCCCGTGATTTCTATTGGGATAGTAAAAACTATCAAACTGCTTGTCTGCAGCGATAAGAGCATCCACCAAAGCAACACTGTTTTGAAAGTGCACATTGTCATCGCCCGTTCCATGTACCAACAGGAAGTTACCATATAGCTTGTTTACATGATTGATGGGGCTGAAGTCATCGTATCCGGCGGGGTTTAGCTGAGGGGTCTGTAAAAAGCGCTCGGTATATATGGTATCATAGTACCTCCAGCTGGTTACCGGTGCTACTGCCATGGCTGTTTTGAAAGTTTCATTACCGATCATCAGTGCCAGCGAAGACATATAGCCTCCATAAGACCAACCCCATATACCAATACGGCTTGCATCCACATAAGGCAGTTCCGCGAGGTATTTCGCTCCTGCGATTTGGTCTTCTGTTTCCAGTTTTCCCAACTGATTGTAAGTGCTGTGCTTGAAGTCCCTACCTCTTCCTCCGGTGCCTCTATTGTCAATGCCTACCACGATATACCCTTCGGCTGCCAAGTGCTGGTGCCACCAATCACGGGTACTTCCCCAGTTGTTCATAACATTCTGAGAACCCGGTCCACCATACACGTACATGAGCACAGGATAGGTTTTTGATGGATCGAAAGTTACAGGCTTTATCATATAGCCATTCAAGCTGGTACCATCTATGGTTTTAAAGTCAAAAAACTCCTTTGGGAGATAGGCATATTCCTTAATTTTCTCTTGAAGTGCATTATTGTCTTCCAACACCTTAATTTCTTTCCCTTCTTTATCACTCAAAACAACCTGCAATGGCTGCGTAACGGTGCTGTAAGCGTCGATGTAATACTGCTGATCGGGACTCATATTAATGGAATGAGTGCCTTCTTGAGGAGTAAGTAGTTTTTTCTTTTTTCCATTAAGATTGATGGAATAAAAGTGTCTCTCCAATGGAGACTGTTCGGTAGAAACATAGTACACTTTTCCTGCTTTGCTGTCCACAGCCACCAACTCGGTTACTTCCCATTCTCCTTTGGTAATTTGGCGGATTAGCTTTCCTTCCAAGTCATATTGATAAACATGTTTGAACCCATCTTTTTCAGAGGTGCCAATGAACCCTTCTCCATTAGGAAGGAAGAGGAAATTGTCATTGTAATCCATGTCCACATAGGTGTCCGATGTTTCGGATAGAATGTTTTTTGTTTGACCAGTTTGACTGTCTGCAAACAAAATGTCCATCTGATTTTGCAACCTGTTTAATCGAATAACAGCAAGGGTATTGTTGTCTTCTGCCCAATACATTCTGGGCAAATAAATGTCTGTATCAGCACCGGTATCTACAGTTTGGGTCTGCTCCTTTTCAAGGTTATAAATTTGAATACTAACGATTGCATTTTTCTCTCCGGCTTTGGGATATTTAAAATGCTCATCTTCCGGATACAAAGCTCCCCATTTTTGCATGTTAAAGACAGGCACTTCTCTTTCGTCAAAGCGTATATAGGCCAGTTTATTGCCATCATTGGACCAGAAAAAGGCCTTGGACATAGAGAATTCCTCTTCATAAACCCAATCCGCAGCCCCATTGATAATTGCATTTTTTGCTCCATCCCTGGTCACTTGAACCTTATTATTGGTTTTTAGATCCAAGTAGTAGAGGTTATTCTCCTTTACGTAGGCGACTTTCTGATTGTCAGGAGACAGGGTGGCATAGGAGATTTTATCCCCGTTTTCCAATTCTTTTAAGCTGCCTGTTTTCAAGTCAAGCAAATGATAGATTGCTTTGGTGGATCGCCTATAGATCGGTTCTACTTCAGATGTAAGTAAGGCCATGCTTTCCTCCGGATTGAAGGCGTAATTGCTAAAATTGAGTCCCAATTCCCTACCCTCTATCAGTACTTCACTCTCCTCCCCTGTCGCCACATTAATCCTTACTACCTGTGGAAATCCTGCTACCATTTTTAAACTGCTGTAGTATTTCCCATCCTTCATCCAATTAATGCCTTGAACTGTTTTAGGGGCAAACACCTGGTCCTTAATGACCGCTTCAAGAGTTAATTTTTTATTATCCTGTGCCAATCCACTAGTTGTAAAGAGTAAGACATAGACCAAAAAGGCCTGTATTTTATAGTATCGTTTCATATTTTTCTCCTTTTAGCCAAGTGCGCAAAAGACACTCCGACCTATATGACACCCAAAGGTAATTAAACGGTAATTACTTTAAAAACCGCCAACATGCCAATCGGAGTTTGCAGTGAAATTGTAAAGTGATCCCAATTATTATCTGAAAAGAAACTGAGTAGTCACCTAACCAAAACATTGGCCCTCTTTTAAAACCAACCTTAGGCAATTAATTGATTAATAGTTTTTTAACGCTTTTAACTTTTCTAATTCTCAAACAATCAGAAATATTTTCATTATCTTAAAATCCCAACAACCGGTAATCCCTCATGTTGAAATTAAAAATACTTTTTTTAATAGTCCTTATTGGTTGTGGATGCAAGGAAAAACCAGTAGCTGTTAACTTTCAGCAGGGTTATCATGGAAAAATTTCTGAAGGCCAATCAAAATTAATCCATACGGAAGCAAAAGGTTTTTTCAACCAAACCCAGTTATCCATAGCTATAATCAAGAATGGAAAGCCGGAATTTTATGGAGTGAAAATAGAAAATGACACCATGCTTTCAGTGGAGAACCAAGATAGTGTCTTCGAAATTGGGTCTATCTCAAAAGTTTTTACCGCCACATTACTGGCAGACTTGAGTCTCGAAGGCAAGTTAAACCTCAATGACCCTGCCGGTAAATATTTGCCATGGAAACTGAAAAACACCCCTGAATTCACTTTGCAACAACTTTCCAACCACAGCTCAGGTTTGCCTAGGCTCCCTGATAATCTGATCCTTTCAGAAGTGGATATGAGCAATCCCTACAAAGATTATGGTGAAGAAAAATTAGGCTTTTATCTCACCGAACAACTAGAACTACAACAGGATCCGGGACTAAAATTTGACTATTCAAATCTTGGGGTGGGGCTATTGGGCTACATGCTCACCAGAATAGATTCCTCAAGCTATGAAGAAATGATACAAAATAGGATTGCCATTCCATTTCAAATGGAATCCACGACCGTCAATAGAGAAAAGGTAATGCCTCAGCTTGTCAAAGGTTTGGATGTGGAAGGTAAAGAAACGCCCAATTGGGATTTAATCGTATTGCAAGGTGCTGGAGCCATTCTATCCAGTACCCAAGATCTGACCAAGTTTGCACTGGCCCAATTCAATCCTGCCAATCAGACATTGGCGCTTACACAAAAGAAAACTTTTTCCGTCACCACCTATGAAAAGGCCATAGGATTAGGCTGGATGATTGAAAATAAAAAAGATGGTAAATGGTTATGGCATGGTGGTGGAACCGGTGGCTATTCTTCTTCTTTTACCTTGGATTTGGATAGGAAAAATGCTGTCATCATTTTATCCAATGTCTCTGGTTTTTCAGAAAATGTGGTAAACATTTCAAATCTAGGTTCAAGGTTAATGGAGATGATAGAAGATTAAATTCTTTACTCGAAACTTAATTTAACAAAGCTACCATCAATTACCTATATTAAGCCTTGTGATTTGAAAAATCCCTTTCAGTGTTAAATTCACATCAACAGTATTGAATCTATCCCCTAAGTGACCCATCAAAGATGACATACCTCCGGTGACAATCAACTGATATTTACAATTGGTTTCTTTTTCTATGGCCTCCACCATTCCTTTCACTAAGCCTGAATACCCATAAAAGATGCCGGCCTGGATAGCGTGGACCGTATTTTTCCCCAAGGCTGATTCCGGCAACTTCAGTTCAACTCTTGGAAGTTTCGCTGTATTGTTAAACAGGGAATTGATGGCTGTTTTGATTCCGGGAACAATATTTACTCCAATTACTTCCCCTTCTTTAGCCACCACACTAAATGTCAAGGCTGTTCCAAAATCCACAATAATACAAGCAGTCCTAAACCTCAAGTAAGCCGCTGTAATGTTTGCCATTAGGTCCGTACCTATTTCTCTGGGGTTCATTGCGGTGACTGGCAGTTTATTATAGCTATTTTCATTGATAACGTAAGGTTTTTTTCCAAAAAACCGCTCACAGAACTGAATCAACACAGGCTCTAAATCCGGTACAACTGTACTCATTCCTATTTGATCAATAGAATCGGTCCCCCAGCTTTTCTCTAAAAAATACATGGCTACTTTTCTCTCAAGATTAAAAACCCTAAGATCTTTTTTTGTTGGGACCCGAAGTACTTCTTCCCAAGCGTTAGTTTCATCTTGGTAAAAACCAAATACAATATTAGAATTTCCTGCATCAATTGATAGAAACATGTTTTAAAGGGTTAAGTCTCAAAGATAAAAATTGTAAGTGATCCCATAAGCAAAAATCCTCCAATAAAAATTTTAGATAAAGCTTCTGCTTACAAAGGTAAAGTTGACCAATTTTATTAATTTCAAATCATGTATACTGTTAGAGAAGGAAAAAAAGAGGATTTACCGGCTATTCTTGAATTAATCAAAGAATTGGCATTGTATGAAAAAGCACCTGAAGAAGTGACCAATACCCTTGAAATGATGGAAAAGGATGGCTTTGGTCCTCAACCGGTTTTTGGTTTTTATGTTTTGGAAAAGGAGGATACCCAGCGCATTATTGGAACCGCCATATATTATTACCGTTACAGCACATGGAAAGGCAAGCGACTTTACTTAGAAGATTATATTGTCACCGAAAAAGAGCGTGGAAAAGGTGCCGGCAAACTGCTTTTTGAAAGAGTAATGGCCAAATCACTCGAGGAGGGTTGCACAGGAATGATGTGGCAGGTCCTTGATTGGAATGAACCTGCAATCAGATTTTATAAGAAATACAGTGCTCGAATGGAATCTGAATGGATCAATTGTAATCTCCAAGCTGAAAAAATTAAGGAAATGTTAGCTAAATGATTGCTTATGGCTCACCATTGGTGTACTCATTCTAATGAATTCCTTAAAGAATATCATTTCCATTCAATTAAATGATTCTGCAGGTCCTTCTAAAACTCCAATCATTTAAAGTTTAAATTTATTTTGAGGTATTTGCCTAAGTTTAAACCTCTCGGCCTTAATTCTTGTTACCCTACTATGAAAGGTTTTAGATTCAGCAAATTTGTCCCACAAAAGGACGAAGATAAAAATACATTTGAACAGCTCTTGGATATTTTCCTGCAGTTGGTCACCATGACAGGGGGAGATGCTGCTGAAGCTCTGAGTTGGCTCACAGATTTGGACAAGAGATACAATATGACCAAGCCTGGCTATGGTATTGGAGACTTTATTGATGACCTCAAGAGCAAAGGTTATTTAGATGAGAAAAAGGGCAATGGAGAAATAAAGATAACAGGAAAAGCAGAGCAATCCATCCGAAAAAACGCTTTGGAAGAAATTTTCGGAAAACTTAAGCGGGGAAAAGGAGGACAGCACAAGACCAACCACACGGGACCCGGAGAGGAAAGAGGCACAGATCGCAGACCTTTTGCTTTTGGAGACAATTTAGATCAGATTGCATTGACAGATTCTCTAAGAAATGCACAGATCAACCATGGTTTCTCCGGTGACTTCCTATTGACCGAAGATGATCTTGAAGTAGTAGAGAGTGAAATGCGAACACAAACCTCTACTGTTTTGATGATTGACATCTCACACAGCATGATCTTATACGGTGAAGACCGCATCACCCCGGCAAAAAAAGTAGCCATGGCCTTGGCCGAATTGGTAAAAACCAGATACCCTAAAGATACGCTGGATGTAATTGTATTTGGGAATGATGCTTGGCAAATTGAAATCAAAGACTTACCCTACCTTCAGGTTGGCCCTTACCACACCAATACAGTAGCCGGACTTGAATTGGCCATGAATCTCTTAAGGAGGAGAAAAAACCCAAACAAACAGATTTTCATGATCACTGATGGCAAACCTACTTGCCTTAAGGTGGGCATCAAGTATTACAAAAACAGCTTTGGTATAGATAGCAAAATTCTCAAGGAAACGCTAAAACTTGCCGCTCAATGCAGAAGGCTGAAAATTCCTGTCACCACATTTATGATTGCTTCTGACCCTTATCTAAAGGAATTTGTTAAGGAATTTACTAAGGTCAATAATGGCAATGCTTATTATAGCAACTTACAAGGATTGGGACATTTAATTTTTGAAGATTACCGAAGAAATAGAACCAAACGTTTTTAAATAATGGAATACACCAAAATGAAAGCAAAAGATTTATTAAAAATAAAAACCCTGGGACAATTAAAAGCGGTTGGTTACAGTCCCAAATCCATCAAAGAAGAACTTAGAGACAATCTCATTCGCAAAATCAAGATCAAAGAAAATGTTTTTGAAGGAGTATGGGGATACGAAGATACGGTGATTCCTGATATTGAAAGAGCCATTCTTTCCAAACACAATATCAACTTCCTAGGGCTGAGAGGACAAGCCAAAACAAGGATTGCAAGAATGATGACCATGCTATTGGATGATTATGTACCGGTAGTAAAAGGGGCAGAACTCAATGATGATCCACTCATGCCCATCTCCACATTTGCCAAAACATTGATCGATGAAAAAGGAGATGACACCCCTATTTTCTGGTGGGCAAAAGAAGAGCGCTACACAGAAAAATTGGCCACTCCGGATGTGTCGGTTGCAGATCTAATAGGTGATGTGGACCCCATTAAAGCGGCTACTATGAAGCTGTCATACAATGACGAAAAAGTCATCCATTTTGGTCTTGTTCCAAGGTCAAATCGGTCCCTATTTGTCATCAATGAATTACCGGATTTACAGGCCAGGATTCAGGTCGCCCTATTTAATATTTTACAAGAAGGGGATATACAAATCAGGGGATTTAAATTGAGGCTTCCTTTGGATATCCAATTTGTTTTCACAGCAAACCCAGAAGATTATACCAACAGAGGAACCATCGTTACGCCACTAAAAGATAGGATTGAAAGTCAAATCATTACTCATTATCCGAAAAGCATCGAAATTGGTAGAAAGATAACTGAACAGGAAGCTAACGTCAACAACAGGCCGATGGAAAGGATCCATGTTCCTGAATTGATGAAAAACTTGATCGAACAAATTGCAGTAGAAGCACGAGAAAGTGAGTATGTAGATGAAAAAAGTGGTGTTTCTGCAAGATTGACTATTTCGGCCTATGAAAACCTTATTTCTGCTGCGGAGCGCAGATTGTATATGAATGGCGAAAATGAAACCATCGTCAGAATTGTTGACCTAATAGGGGTTATTCCGGCCATCACAGGCAAAGTAGAGCTCGTCTATGAAGGTGAGCAGGAGGGTGCAGGATTGGTAGCTTACAACCTCATTGGCAAAGCCATTCGTACCCTATTTTCTCAGCATTTCCCTTCCCCTGAGCAAAAAAAGAAAGCCAAAGAAGGTAATCCCTATGTTTTACCGCTATCCTGGTTTGGCGAAGGCAATAGCTTAGATATTTTGGCTTCACAAAGCGATAAAGAATACAAAAAGTTATTACAAGAAGTCCCCGGCCTAGAAAAAATCACCACTCAATTTGTAAAAGAGCTTCCCGAAAAGGAGAAAGAATTTTACATGGAATTTGCCCTTCATGGGCTGGCGGAACACAGCCAGCTGAGCAAAAAGCTATTGGACACAGGCATGCAATTCAATGATTTGTTCAGCAGCATGTTTGACCTGGGAGCACCCGGAGAAGATGAAGTTGAAGATGATTTTGATGGATAAATATTGACTTCAGCAAATTGCTATATGTGTGAATTATCAGGACAAAAGGAACAACTCTCAAAGGAGTTTGTTCCTTTTTTATGTCCAATTTTGATTATGGTTTTTCCACCCTATTTAACCTATTTAGTTTTTCACAGGCCTACTTAAAAACTAAATGATTGAATCTCTTCTTTTTAATGCGTCTTGCATGATTTAATGCCAAACAAGGTGTATAGAGGACAAAAACTAATCAAGCTCGTTAGTAGAAAAATGGCCGAAACGATAATTAACACGATGCCCAATACTCCAGCTACAATCCCTGAGAAATAAAGATACAAGGCAACTATTGCAATAATTGTCCTTATGATTCTATCGGTTGATCCCATATTTTTTGTCATGATACGTTTATTTTAATTGAAGAAAAAATTTGAAAAACAGCAGATCCTATTGGCGAATCATGCGTCTAATACAATAAAAATAAAGGTTATCCTTTAGAATATAAGTGATTTAAATCACCTAAGACATAATTCTATAGCAACAACAGTTACTTAATTCCGCTCATTCATTATTGCCAATAAATCTAAGTATTTCATTGACCATTTTTTCTTTCTCAGTAAAAGGAATCAAATGACCTTCTCCAGAAATGGTTTTAACCTCCAACCACTTTTTTGGAATATTTTGCAATGAAAAATTTACATTCCCATAAGGCACCAAGCCATCCTTGTCTCCATGTATGTGTAAGATTGGGGAATTTATTTTATCCCATTGATTGACAAATGTTCTAAGTTCTTCTTCATGGGAATACTTCTCATCCGCAGCTACTCTTAAAGACTTAGAAACCATCCATCGGGTACTATTATACAAGGCCAATTTTCCAAACCAAAAGTATTTTTCCTGCTCAGGGTCTATGGCCGGGGCGATCATTACTGTGCCTTTGAGCCATTCCGGATCCTGGATGGCAATATAACCGGCGATGGTTCCACCATAGGAATGCCCTACAGAATAAACATTTTGCTGGTTGGCGTTCACTTTTTTTATTAGGGTGTCTATGGCCTCAAATTGCTGGGGAATGGCTTGATAATTGCCATAGCCCGAATAACCATAGCCTAGCCGATCAATAACCAGAATTGAAAATTGCGCTCTTAAAGTGTCATCCTGAATATATGAAAGAAAAGCAGAAGAAGAACCGGGAGCACCATGAATAAACAACAAAATAGGTGCGTCCTTATCAGGGTTTTCATACCATAACCATCGAAGAGGATATGCTTCCAAATAATTTATTTCAAAAGTACTTGCCTGCTTCTCCATCAACTGGTAGAGACTTTTGTCATTATCCCTAAATGAGAAACATCCTGGCATGAATATTAAGAAAAATATAAATAGCGGAGAAAACCTGAGGGTTTTGAAATTCATATAATGCAATTTACTTAAGAAACGAAAATCAGATCACCTCGGTTTTATTTTGAAGCGTAAAGCATTGCTTAATACGATTCGATTTATCCCAAGCATTGGATTTTAAATCAAAGATGTTTTTATTGTCCTTTGTTATGAAAGGAAAGTTAGTCGTTCAATTTGTATTATTGATTTTAATTATGGGCATTTCAGATTTAAAAGCACAAATGTATTTTTCCGACCAATACCCTGAGGTTTGGAAACGCAATATGAATTATTCACAGCTTGTGGCAGAGGCAATGCCCGCAGAACTATACGATTACCAGCCAACCCCCGAGTCCATGTCTTTTAAAGATCAGCTTTTACATATCGTGGACAATATCAGCTACCTTACTGCCAAAATCAATGGCCAAAAAATAACTTTTTATAACAAAGAAAATAAAGCCTCCATCGATAAAAAGCAGCTCATTGAGCTACTTTCACAGGCAAATGATTATGTATTGGAATTGATCAAAAATGCAGAAAAAATCCAATTGGATGAAAAGATCGTCTTTGGCAATGAAAACATGACCAAAGAAAATATTTTTTATTTATTGCGTGGGCACCAAGTGCATCACCGAGCACAGTGTTTAGTATACCTGCGATTAAAGGGCATCACCGCCCCCTCCTATGTAGGCTGGTAAGATTAAAATACAGGGTTAAAGAGCTACTGGCTTTCACGAAAAGGCGGTTTCATTATTAAGCAAACTGTAGGTTAATACTCTATAAAGCCAACTGATTTACCCCTCGGGTGGCACCTTCAGCGTCGGCTTACACGGAGTTACCAAGATTGTACGCTAGAGTCTTACATTAGACTCTGTCATCTGTATTGCTGCGTTTTAAAAATATTAATTCTCAGGATGACGATTTTTTCATGATTCAAAGTCGAACTCAGGTTAACAAGTATAAATTTTCAATATTTAGAAATTATTGGGACTAAAGTTTTGTTCTAGTTTCATGAAAGTTTTATACGCTTTGTCCTTTTGTCTAATGATAGCATTTCTTTCAGGGGAAAATAGCTTCGGACAAAGCTTGGCATATAAAGCATTGCTTAAGCGCACTTATGATCAAAATTTTGATTTGGTATATCCCAAACAAAAGGAGTTTATCAAAAATGCCATAATATTGGACACCAGAGAAGCATACGAATTCGAGGTGAGCCATTTGAAAGGGGCCCAATGGATAGGTTATGAAACTTTTAACCTTTCATCGGTTGAGGACATTCCTAAGGATAGTCCCATAGTTGTTTATTGTTCAATTGGTGCCCGAAGTCAAGAAATTGGAAAAATATTAAAACAAAATGGTTTCAGTAAAGTATATAACCTTTATGGAGGAATATTTCATTGGGTAAATGAAAACAATCCTGTGTTTCAAGCAGACACCTTGCCTACCAACAAAGTACATACCTACAATAAAATGTGGGGAATATGGCTTAACAAGGGCGAAAAAGTAAATTAATCCCACAGACGATTTATTGTCACCCCCTAAATTAAAAAATTATGTCTTCTTCACCCCAATTGTTAATATTTGATGTGAATGAAACCTTGCTGGATACAAAAGCAGTGACTGCTGCAATTAATAAAGAAATAGGGAATTCTGAGGCAGCAGGCAAATGGTTTCAATCTTTATTGCATTATTCATTGGTGGAAACTGTCACCGGTGATTTTGCTGATTTCTCTCAAATTGCTGATGCTTGCTTGGAAATGATTGCCAAAAATTATGGCAAAGATCTTTCCGCTGAAAAAAGAGAAATAATTTTAAGCGAATTCAAAAATCTCTCTCCGCATTCGGAGGTTTTCGAAGGTCTTCAACGTTTAAAAAATGCCGGTTTTATAATCGTAGCCCTTAGCAATGGCACACTTGAAACTATCAATGATCAGTTAAAGTATGCAGGAATTAACCAATTATTTGATAGAATTTTCAGTATTCAGAGTATAGGCAAATTTAAACCACACCCTTCTACATATGCCTATGTCCTTGATAAGATGGAAATTTCTTCAGATAAAGTGTTGATGATTGCTGCACACCCTTGGGATTTGATGGGTGCTTCCAGAGCAGGACTACAGACTGCATTTATCAAAAGAGAAGGAAAATCAAATTATCCCCTGTCACCAAAAAATGATTTTGAAGCAGAAAACTTGATTCAGCTCTCTAGCCTACTTATTCACTGACAGCCCAATATACAATGATAAAACTGTTCATTTACTACAGTGTCCTTTTGATCAACTTATCCTGCGGAAGTTCCGGACTGGGTCAATCAGGCACAACCCCGCCTAGTCATGCAACTTTTGACCAGTTGCTTCAAGCTCACGTTAGCGAGCAGGGAACGGTAGACTATAAAGGATTTATGGCTGATGTGGATAAATTAGATGCATACTTAGCCTCATTGAGCTCCAATGCTCCAGATAGAGCTGCCTGGTCGGAAGCAGAACAGTTGGCGTATTGGATCAATGCTTACAATGCTTTCACCATTAAATTGATCCTTGACCACTACCCTGTAAAAAGTATTAAAGACATTGGCCCAAAATTGACCATCCCGATTGTCAACACGGTATGGCATTTGGAGTTTTTTGAAATTGGTGGAAAACCGGCAAGTCTGGATGAAATAGAACATAAAATATTAAGAAAAGAATTCGATGAACCAAGAATTCATTTTGCCATTAACTGTGCATCTATCTCTTGTCCGAAATTAATGAATCATGCCTATTCAGCCAAAAATTTAGATGCTCAGTTGCAACAGGCAGCATATACGTTCATCAATAACCCAATGCACAATTCGTTGACAAAGGAACAAGCGGAACTGTCTCCACTTTTTTCATGGTTTGAAGAAGACTTTACCAGAAAGGGTAGCCTAGTGGATTTTATCAATCAATATGCTGAGAACAAACTAAATAATGAAGCAAAAATTTCCTTCAAAGACTACAACTGGTCTTTGAACGAATAAAAATTGGTTTGGGTATTACTATTTATCTGCCTTGGCAAGCCGTGATTTGGTAGTGGAAGGTGCAACTCCAAAATCACTATCCACCAAATGAACTAGCCCTTGATCTAAAAGAGATATTTTGATCAAAGCCTGATGGTGAATACTATGTTCAAGGCAATAAACCAACTCCCTTAGAAAAGAAGATGGAATGACACATTCACAGTTTTCCAAAAGGGAAAAATTGGTGACGAGAGATGCCTCTCCTGAAAACTTTTCCCCTTCTAAAAACCTTACAACATGACCGACTGCAGCTAAGGCTGTTTTGGGATCCTGTTCTATAGAATTATCTCGTTTTCTTTTGTCGTAATTGATCGCTGTCAATTTTGAATCCATTGCCTCTCTGATACAAATATAGAATTCAAGAATATGCCGAATGTGTTGGCCTATGGTAGCTCCAGATAAAAATTTAGATTTATAATTGTATTGCTTGATGGTTAGCTTTTCCAAAAGACCGGAAATTTGCTCTAGGTTTTGTTTCCTGTTTTGTGCGATGGGACACCCAAGCTAAATTTTCATGAT
>TARA_R110002167_G_scaffold39952_4_pt1 | contig 66408 bp, 59 predicted proteins | sample TARA_R110002167 | Tara Oceans TARA_R110002167 (sample SAMEA4398238) | marine metagenome | biome: Polar Biome; feature: [MES] marine water layer (ENVO:01000295) within the mesopelagic zone...; material: water (ENVO:00002006), including particulate matter (ENVO:01000060) such as......
CTTTTATGCCTTATTTTTTAGGTAACTTAATATTTTAGATTACACTAATTTTGCTTTAACGATGTTTGATATGGTTTTACCATCTGCCCTTCCTGCCAATTCTTTACTAACAATCCCCATCACTTTCCCCATATCTTTCATTCCTTGCGCTCCTGTTTTTTGAATGGCTGCTACAACAACTTTCGTTATGTCCCCCTCACTCATTGCCTCTGGCAAAAACCGACTAATAATCTCCGCTTCCGCCAATTCTGGATCGGCTAGGTCTTCCCTACCTTGTTCTAAAAAAATTGATGCACTATCCTTACGTTGCTTAACTTGTTTTTGAAGTAAATTAAGTTCTTGCTCTTGAGTTAATTCCTCTTTAGCACCACTTTCTGTCTGAGCTAATAAAATAGCCGATTTAACAGCTCTTAAAGCCGTTAAAGCAGTCGTGTTTTTGTCCTTCATTGCAATTTTCATTGCGGTCATAATATCGTCTTGTAAACTCATTTTTATTATAACTAATTAATAAAGTGCGAAGATACTAAGAAAATAAGATTTGGACTATCTGGATTATAAATTTTATAAATAAAAATAAACCCGAAAAGCTGAGGGAAGCTTTCCAGGTTTGATTAAAACATGTGTACTAAACAGTTTTTATTTTAATCAACATTGTCATGTAAAAACGAATTATTACTTCTTAGCTGGATTTCATCATTATCGTCAAGACCAATACTGGTTCTTGATATGTCTGTTTCAGAAGAGTGTTTTACTTCTTTTAAATCTACACCTTGACGCTTATAGGCGGGTACTTTTTCAATATCATCAATCTTGGCATTATTGAATTTATAATTAAAGTCCTTCATTTTTCGTCTTCGCTCTGCGGCTCGTTCTTTAAGCATATCTGAAATAGGACTGTTCATTGGGTCAATCTCATTATCCGAGTCTTCGACAATAGCATTTGAAATTACTTTCTTCTCAAAAACTATTTCTTGATCATAGCCCTCAATAAGTTCTTCCTTGATATTGGGTTGCTTTTTGTTCATTTTAGATTCTACTTCAATATAGTCGTCTAAGGCGTATCTAACGTCCCCTTTTTCGTTTGATTCTGTAACCGTTATAAGTTCTACATAATCGTTTACCGAAATCTTTTTAACCTCATCATCAAGCTTATATTCAACTGTATCGTCGTCATGAGTATTGACAACCTCACTATTTGATAATGGTAAATCAAATGTTAATGTGATCTGTTGCTCTTCTTCAATGTCATCTTCTACAGTTTTAGTTTGAGTAGATCTAATTGTTGCTGGTTTAATAATAAAATCATCTTCCTCTTCAAAATTGGCCCTTACTTCATCATAAACCACCTTAATGTTTTTAATAAGTTCGGAGGATGGAATCAAATCCATTTCATTTGAAAAATCGATACTCTTTTTCTTATCCAAACTGGTTCTCGCATCAGTTTTATCATCATGTTCCTCTTCTGCATCTTCTAAATCATGTTTAAATACAGATGATTCTTTTTTCTCTTTTAATTCAACAATTGGTGCAATTATTACCGGTTCGCGATCTTTAGGGCTTAATTCTTGATCTTCTAAGGAATGTATTACCTTTTTTGCTTCTGTATTTGAGATCTCGTCTTGTTGTTCTACATTAAAACCAGTGGCGATTATTGTTACAGCAATGGATTCTTCTAGAGATTCGTCTTCACCTACCCCCATGATAATATTAGCGCCATGACCAGCTTCGTTTTGAATATGATCATTAATTTCGCCTATTTCATCAATGGTAATTTCATCAGATCCTGAAACGATAAGCAGCAATACATTTTTCGCTCCAGTTATTTTATTATCATTAAGTAATGGCGAATCCAATGCCTTTCTGATGGCCTCTTGAGCACGGTTTTGTCCAGATGCCAAAGCAGACCCCATAATAGCCGTTCCACTATTACTTAACACAGTTTTGGCATCGCGTAAATCGATGTTTTGAGTGTAATGGTGCGTTATAACTTCTGCAATACCACGAGCAGCTGTGGCTAATACCTCATCGGCTTTTGAAAATCCTGCCTTAAATCCAAGATTTCCATAAACCTCCCGAAGTTTATTATTGTTAATTACAATTAAAGAATCTACAACCCCTCTTAAATTTTCAATGCCTTGTTGTGATTGTTCAATACGCATTTTCCCTTCAAACTGAAATGGCATCGTTACAATTCCAACGGTTAAAATATCTAAATCCCTAGCCATTTTTGCTATAATAGGTGCGGCACCTGTACCGGTTCCACCACCCATTCCGGCTGTTATAAACACCATCTTGGTATTTGAGTCTAACATATTGGTAATGTCATCAAAACTTTCTAAGGCCGATTGCTCTCCGATATCCGGATTAGCTCCAGCTCCTAGCCCTTCGGTTAAATTAACACCCAATTGAATTTTATTGGGAACTCCACTATTTTGAAGGGCTTGGGCATCTGTATTACAGATGTAAAAGTCTACTCCTTTAATGCCTTGTTGGAACATGTGATTGATGGCGTTACTGCCTCCACCTCCAACACCAATAACTTTAATGACATTCGATTGGTTTTTGGGCAAATCAAATGCAATACTTTCGAATTCTTTTTTGCTGCTCATAAATTCTGTTTTACTGGTATTAATACTAAATTTTCTTTTATGTTATTCAATGGATGGTTTTGCTTTTATTCTGCGTTATCTAGAAAGTCTTTGACCCGTTCTGTTAATTTATCAAGAAACGAACGTCTTTCCTTTACTGGTTTTTCTTCAATAATTTCATTTGGTTTTATATCCTGTTGTTTGGTTTGCTCAATTTGCTCCATTCGTTTTCGTTCTTGACGCTTTAAACCATCAAGCACCAATCCAACAGCGGTAGCATATAACGGGCTTGTAACATCATCATCACTATCTCCGGCCAAATGTTCATTTGGAAACCCAACCCTTGTATCCATTCCTGTAATATATTCAACCAACTGCTTTAAATGTTTTAACTGGCTTCCTCCTCCTGTTAAAACAATACCTGCTATTAATTTTTTCTTCTGTTCTTCGTGACCGTAATTTTTAATTTCTACATAAACTTGTTCAATAATTTCAACAACACGGGCATGTATTATTTTTGAAAGATTTTTTAAGGTAATTTCTTTAGGTTCTCTGCCTCGTAATCCTGGAATCGATACAATTTCGTTATCCTTATTTTCTCCTGGCCAAGCCGAACCAAATTTGATTTTTAACAACTCTGCCTGTTTTTCAATAATGGAACAGCCCTCTTTTATATCTTCAGTAATAACATTTCCTCCAAAAGGAATGACGGCAGTATGACGAATTATACCATCTCTAAAAATGGCTAAATCAGTCGTTCCACCACCTATATCAATTAATGCCACACCAGCCTCTTTTTCTTCCTGACTTAGTACTGCGTTTGCAGATGCTAGGGGTTCTAGAGTGATGCCTTCTAAGTTTAAACCTGCACTTTGCACACAACGACCAATATTTCTTATGGAAGATACTTGACCAACCACCACATGAAAATTTGCTTCTAAACGACCTCCATACATGCCAATAGGCTCTTTAATTTCGGCTTGCCCATCTACTTTATATTCTTGTGGCAATACATGAATGATTTCCTCACCTGGAAGCATTACTAACTTGTGAACCTGATTTATAAGCTTATCGATATCATTTTCATCAATGACCGTTTCAGAATTTGATCTGGTGATATAATCACTGTGCTGCAAACTCCTAATGTGTTGACCTGCAATACCCACTGTAACACCTTCAATTTTAATTTCTGAAGCAGTTTCTGCTTCTAAAACAGCTTGCTGAATGGACTGGATTGTTTGTGTAATATTATTTACTACACCACGATGCACTCCCAGGCTTTTAGATTTTCCAATGCCTAAAATCTCTACTTTACCATAGTCATTTTTACGACCAATCATTGCCACAATCTTTGTGGTCCCTATGTCTAATCCTACTGCTAAATTATGCTCCATTGTTTACGTTTTGGTACATACTACTTGGTTGTCAAATGCTAAATTGACTTTACTATAATTATTAAGCGTCTTCTCCTGTAGGTTTTTTTGATAAAACGCTTTAAGGTTATTTATTTTTTTTTCTAAAAAACCAATGTCGCCCAATTGCACTAAAAAATCACATTGACGCAGTTTTAAAGAAATAGTACTATCTGGGTTTTGATGGATTTCAATTACATTTTTCATTAGAAAGTCATCATTTCTGATTTTTTTGGCAACTGTATAAACATTTTTTAAATTATCCTTCTTAACATAACCAGTAACTAATGGAACCCTTGCCGTAAAATTACTTGACAATGGCATATAAAAACCGTCGTCATCTACATAATAAGACTCCGTGGTGCTTACCCTTGCAATCGGTGTTTTTTGTTCAATATCAGCCTTAACCGTACCATTTACAGTAACATATACTTGAGCCAATTTGATCATTGGGTTAGAATTTAGGGTCTTTTCTAATTGATTCAAATCTAAAGTTTCTTTAGTCATATTCTTAACACTATGGATATTTTGTATTAACAATTTACTAACAGTCTCATGAGTAACGAACAAATTACTTTCTCCTATAAAGTGAATATCAAACTCAGACACTTTACGTGTTTCATTCCTCACTGTGGCAAAGGCAACTAAAACTATTACTACACCAAGCAATGCTATCATTTTTATGTAATTCCAGTTAACTCGCAATGCTAAATTCTTTTTTAATATGTTTAACTTCTTCTCCAATATCTCCAGCTCCAATCGTAAGTAGAATTTGAGTCTTACTCTTATGAATTTCAGACATCATATCTTCTTTATTTACAAGCTGTTTGTTTGGGTTTTTTATTTTACCCAATAACCATTTAGATGTGATTCCTTCAATCGGTACTTCTCTAGCTGGATAAATATCCAATAGCATAATTTCGTCAAACTGTGATAAGCTTTTTGCAAATTCATCGGCAAAATCTCTCGTTCTGCTATATAAATGGGGCTGAAAAATAGCTAGCACCTTTTTTTCAGGATACATTTCTCTAACGGCTTGATAAACTGCGTTAATTTCTTCGGGATGATGGGCATAATCATCAATAAAAACAAAATCATTTGTTTTAATGTGATAGGTAAAACGTCTTTTAACCCCTTTGTATAATGCTAAAGCTTTGGCGAGCTGCTGGTGAGGGCAACCATACTCTACAGCCATCGCCAAGGCTATTAATGCATTCGACAGATTATGTCTACCAGGCAGGTTAAATTGAAAATCTTTTAGTACTTGTTTTGGTGTTTTAACATCAAAAACATAAGAACCATTTATTATTTTAATATTTTGAACGGAATAATCAGAGTTGTCTTCAATTCCATATGTTATTCCTTGTAATGGAAGTCCGTTTTTTACAAATAGTTTTCCGTTGGATTTTACTCGTTTTGAAAAATCTTCAAATGCTTGAATTAAATGTGAAGCATCTCCGTATATATCCAAATGATCGGCATCCATAGATGTGATGCAAGCAATGTCTGGTGATAAGGTTAAAAATGAACGATCAAACTCATCAGCTTCTACAACCGACACCTCAGTTCCTTTCAGAATTAAATTGGAATTGTAATTTTCACTTATCCCTCCTAAAAATGCAGTTAAAGGCACATTACACTCAAACAATAAATGCCCCAAAATACTGGTTGTGGTAGTTTTTCCATGCGTTCCTGCTACTGCCAAACAAAAGGTATGCTGCGTAATTAAACCAAGAACCTCAGAGCGTTTTAAAATGGTAAATCCATTGGATTTAAAATATGCCAATTCTAAATTGTTTTTAGGAACTGCCGGAGTATAAACCACTAATGTGTTTTCAGAATCTAAAAACGGTGCTTCAATACGCTTTATTGAATCCTCAAAATGAATGGAAATGCCTTGCGCTATTAAACTATTGGTTAATTCGGTTGGCGTTTTATCATAGCCCCCAACGCACTTCTTATTTGCATAAAAGTATCGTGCCAAAGCACTCATGCCAATACCACCAATCCCCACGAAATAAATGTTATTCCATCCCAAACCCTTCCCTAAGGGAAGGGCATTTTTCAGGTTTGATATGTTAATACTCTTACTCATATTAATTTTTAGTTTCTTCCCTTAGGGAAGACTGGGGTTTCAAAAGTTTCTCAACCTCATCGGTTATTTGTCTTGTTGCATCAATTAATGCTAGTTTTTTAATATTTATACTCAATTGCCTTTGCTTTTTGGGGAATAGGATTAGTTGTGAAAATTTATTTTCAAAATCAACATCCAAATCATCTTCTTTAATAATAATTGCGGCATCCTTATTAACCACAGCCATGGCATTTTTTGTTTGATGGTCTTCGGCAACATTAGGCGATGGAATAAAAATTACAGGTTTTCCAACGATACATAATTCTGAGACTGAGCTTGCACCCGCCCTTGAAATAATAATATCCGCAGCAGCGTATGCAAAATCCATATTGTTTAAAAATGGGTATACCTGTATGTCTTTAGTGTTGTTATAAATCTTAAACTGTTCATAATACAATTTTCCACATTGCCAAATAACTTGCACATTTTGAGTATTGAAAAAGTCCATTTCTTTTTCAATTAAATTATTTATATTTCTTGCTCCTAAACTTCCACCAAGAACCAACAAGGTGTATTTTCCGTGTTTTAAATTGAAAAAATCTTTAGCTTGAACAATTTTAGTATCTATATTCAGTAAATCCTGACGAACTGGATTACCTGTTTTAATAATTTTATCCTTTGGAAAAAATCGTTCTAAATTATCATAAGCAACACAAATTTTTTGAACCTTTTTAGCTAATAGTTTATTGGTAATTCCCGGATACGAATTTTGTTCCTGAATTAAGCAAGGTATTCGTTTTGAGGCTGCCATGTATAACAATGGTCCACTAGCAAACCCGCCTGTACCAATAACAACATCTGGTTTAAACGATTTTAAAATTTTACGAGCATTCCACAGACTACTCAATAATTTAAATGGAAATATTAGGTTTTTTAGCGTTAATTTTCTTTGAATTCCGGAAATCCATAATCCTTTAATATCAAAGCCCAATTCTGGTACTTTTTCCATTTCCATTCTATCCTTAGCGCCAACAAACAAAAACGTTGCATCTGGAAACCGTTTTTTCAAATCATTGGCAATGGCAATAGCAGGATAAATATGACCCCCTGTACCCCCTCCTGAAAGTATGATTTTATATGGTGATGATTTATGATTCACGATTTTCGATTTTCGATTTTCGATTTCTCATTGTTTTAATTGATGCTACAACAATAGACAACAATTCATTTCCTTCCTTATGCAATCTTTTTATTTCTGCATGTTCTTTATCACTTATTTCTAATAATAATTCCAAAAAATACATGCTTTCATCCGCCTCTTCTTCAACTATTTTTAATTTATTTATAAAATCTGCATCAGATTTTGCTCGGCAAGCTGCTCTATAATTTGCTCCAACCGAACTTGAACATCTTATTAACTGGTTACAAAAGGCATTATATTCTCTAGAAACAGGAAACTTAGTGCACAAATTCCAACAATCGGCTGCATATTTTTTAGTTCTATTTTTTAATACTTGTTTCATCGTTATTCTAAACTCGTAAATCGTAACTCCTTATATCGTATCTCCTCAAATGGTTTCTGATAAAATTTCTAAAGGATTATCCTCATTGTTTTCAAATTCTTTTATTTCTTCTCGCTTTGCACTAACGCTTAGTATAATTCCAATAGCCAAACAGGTCATCCAAATAGAGGTTCCGCCACTACTAATTAATGGAAGTGTTTGTCCGGTAACGGGAAATAACTCAACAGCCACTGCCATATTTATTAAGGCTTGAAATACAATAGGAAGACCAACCCCAAGAACCAAAAGTTTTCCAAAAATAGTATCGGCTTTTTGAGCTGCAATTACAATTCTAAAAAGCAACCACATGTATAAAATTATTAATGAGACACCCCCTATCAAGCCATATTCTTCGACAATAATTGCGAAAATAAAATCTGATGAAGATTGTGGTAAAAAATTCTTTTGAATACTTTTTCCGGGACCCACCCCTTGAATATACCCTGAAGCTATAGCTATTTTTGCTTTTTCAATTTGATAATCGGCTTCCGAATCTTCGTTGTCGGTAAAACTTTCCAACCTGCTCATCCAGGTGTCAATACGGTTTGGCATGGCATCAGGAAACGCCCTTGCAATCATAATAAATAACACCAAGCTTAATATTCCTGCTCCTAAAATCGCTAATAAATACCTAATTGGGTAACCTCCAATAAACACTAACATAATCACCATAACAAACATAATGGCCGCAGTGGAAAGGTTTGCTGGTAAAATTAATACCATGACTAAAAAAACAGGCACCCATAGAGGCAAAATGGATGCCTTAAAAGTAATTTCCCTTTCATTTATTTTTGACATGTAACGTGCTACATATACCATTAGAACCAAAGACGCTAAAGTTGACGTTTGAAACGACATACCTACTATTGGTATTTGTATCCATCGACTCGCATTTGCCCCTTCAATTGTGACGCCTTGAAACATGGTAACAACCAATAACACCAAAACAATTGGAATCATGACTATTGACAATCCTCTAAAATATCTATATGGTATTTTATGAACTCCATAAATAATTGCAAATCCTAAAAAAAGATGCATAAAATGCTTGACAAAAAAAGAAAAGGTACTTGTGTTTCCTCCTGAATAAGCCAAATTACTTGCTGCACTATAAACAGGAAGAAATGAGAATATGGCCAACAATGCAACGATTGCCCAAATTAATCGATCTCCTTTTATGTTTTTAAATAGTGTTTGCATCTCCCCATCTGTCGCTTCGCGACATCTTCCCAAAGGGAAGAATTATTTTTTTATTAATTAATATTTAGTCCTCATCAATTTCTTCCCTTTGGGAAGATTAAGATGGAATTATAAATTTCTAACCGCCTCTTTAAATTGACGCCCTCTATCTTCATAGTTTTCAAACAAATCAAAACTGGCACATGCAGGTGATAACAACACAGTATCGCCAGCCTCGGCAATTTTATATGCAATTTTTACAGCTTCAGACATGAATTGTGTTTCTACAATAATATCTACCATGTTGCCAAACGTGTGCAGTAGTTTTTCATTATTAACTCCAAGACAAATAATGGCTTTAACTTTTTCGTTAACGAAAGAGTATAATTCCTCATAATCATTGCCCTTATCTTGTCCGCCAACAATCCAAACTGTTGGAGTTTCCATACTTTCTAAAGCGTAATAGGTCGCGTTTACGTTAGTCGCTTTAGAATCATTGATATATTGCACCTTATTAATTTTAAGCACATGCTCTAAACGGTGTTCAACTCCTTGAAAATTTTCTAGACTTTCCCTTATCGTTTGTTTTCTAATCCGCAACAAATGAGCTACTGTGGAAGCAGCCATCGCATTTTTAATATTGTGTTTACCTTCTAAAGCAAGATTTGATGTTGGCATAATTATTTGGTCGTTATCAATTGTTATTTTTATATTGTTATTGTCTAAATACGCTCCATTTTCAATAATTTTAGTTAATGAAAATGGCAATAATGTTGATTGAACTGGATGATCTTTTAACCAATGAATGATAACTTCGTCATCAGCATCATAAATCAAATAATCCTTTTTTGTTTGGTTTATTGCTATTCTAAATTTTGAAGCGATATAATTTTCAAACTGATAATTATATCTATCCAAATGGTCTGGTGTAATGTTTGTAATAACAGCTATGTGCGGTTTAAAATCAACAATATCATCTAACTGAAAACTGCTTATCTCCAACACATAGTTTTTATAATTCTTTTCAAGAATTTGTTTCGCAAAACTATCCCCTATATTTCCTGCTAAACCCACATTCAATTCTTCTTTTAAAATGTGATGTGTTAAGGTTGCTGTTGTGGTTTTACCGTTGCTTCCCGTAATACCAATAAGAGTAGCATTTGTATATTTAGCTGCAAATTCAATTTCAGAAATTATCAAAATCCCCTTTTCTCTTATTTGTTTTACCAGAGGTACTTTATCCGGTATACCGGGGCTTTTCATTACAAGATTCGCATTCAGAATTTTGGATTCTGAATGATTACCTTCTTCCCAATCAATCTCATTATGTATAAGAACGTGTTTATATTTCTCTTTAATTAATCCTTTATCTGAAACAAAAACTTCAAAACCCTTTTCCTTTGCTAAAAGTGCTGTTCCAACACCACTTTCCCCTCCGCCTAGAATTACTAAAAAGCCTCCTCCAACTCCTCCAAAGGAGGAGAGCTGCTCACTCGGATTTGATTTATTTTGCTTCATTTTCCTCACTATACCTACAAGATTTTAGAAATCTTACAGGAATAACAACTAGTATCTTTCATTTCATAAGATTCCTGCCTTCGCAGGAATTTGTTATCTAATTTTCAATGTCACAATGGATATGATAGCCAGAAAAATGCCCACAATCCAAAACCTGGTAACTATTTTACTTTCGTGATATCCTAACTTTTGATAGTGATGGTGCAGTGGTGACATTTTAAATATGCGTTTCCCTTCACCGTTTTTTTTCTTGGTATATTTAAAATAACCCACCTGCATAACCACCGATAAATTTTCTGCTAAGAATACGCCACATAAAATAGGTATCAACCATTCCTTCCGCACCGCAACAGCAATGACCGCTATAATTCCCCCAATAGTTAAGCTTCCTGTATCGCCCATAAAAACCTGTGCCGGATAGGTGTTATACCACAGAAATCCTACCAGAGATCCAACAAATGCGGCGATATAAATGGTAATTTCTTCTACTCTCGGGATGTACATGATGTTTAGGTAATCTGAAAAAATTATATTACCGGACACCCATGCGAAAATCCCTAACGTAAGAACAATAATGGCCGACGTTCCTGCTGCTAAACCATCAATTCCATCGGTTAAATTGGCACCATTTGAAACGGCTGTAATAATGAAAATTACAATTGGAATAAAAATAATCCAAGCATATTTTGCCCAATCTGGATTTACCCACGAAATAATTTCGGCATAATCAAACTCATTGGATTTTACAAAGGGAATAGTTGTTTTAGTTGAACGTTCTTCGGCTTGAAAAAGCTTAGATGATTCTACTTTTGGGTTTGCAGCTAAAATTTCTTGTTGCTGTTCAATTGGCAGTTTTTCTTTAAGTGTTACATCTGGATGAAAATACAAGGTAGTGCCAACAATAATACCTAGTCCTACTTGACTAAGCACTTTAAAGCGACCTTTCAACCCTTCTTTGTCCTTTTTAAATTTTTTAATATAGTCGTCTATAAATCCAATTGTTCCCATCCAAACGGTTGTTACAATAAGTAGAATTACATAAATATTTTCCAGCTTTGCCAATAAAAAGACTGGAATAAGAGTTGCTAGAATAATGATAATCCCACCCATAGTTGGAGTACCTGCCTTTTCTTGTTGCCCTTCAAGCCCAAGATCTCTTATAGTTTCACCCACTTGCTGTCTTTGTAAAAACCGAATAATTCGCTTGCCATAAATAGTAGATATCAGTAATGCCAATATCATGGCAGATGCTGCCCTAAAGGTTATAAACCCAAACAGGGAAGCTCCAGGAAATTGAAACTGTTTTTCTAAATAATCAAATAAGTAATACAACATCTATTTTTGTAACTGTTTTAAAAGTTCTTGCACTATTTTAAAATCATCAAAATCAAAGCGTTCTCCTTTAATTTCCTGATAGGTTTCATGTCCTTTTCCTGCTATAAGAATAATGTCATTGGGTTGCGCCATTTGACAGGCTACTTTTATAGCTTGTTTTCTGTCTACAATAGAAACAACTTTTTTTGCATTTTGAGGTTCAACACCTTTTTCAATTTCATTTATTATTGTTTCAGGAATTTCGCTTCGCGGATTATCGCTTGTAAAAATAACCTTGGTGCTTAAAGTAGATGCGATGTTCCCCATAGTTGGGCGTTTTGTTTTATCTCTATCGCCTCCGCAGCCAACAACTGTAATTAGCTCTTCGTTTTTGGTGCGAATGGTATTGATGGTTTCCAGAACATTTTTAAGGGCATCGGGCGTATGGGCATAATCAATTATAGCAGTGATTTTTTCATCAGAAATTAAATATTGAAAACGGCCACTTACACTTTCTAAGGTGCTTATCAATTGAAGAATTTCATTCTTATTAAGTCCCAATAAATCAGCAGTACCATAAATTGCTAATATGTTATAGGCATTAAAATTACCAATAAGCCGACTCCAAACCTCACTTTCATTTATCTTTAATAATAACCCTCCAAACTCATTCTCTATAATTTGCACTCTATAATCAGCATAGGTTTTTAAGGCATAGGTATGTTTTCTTGCTTGGGTATTTTGAAGCATTACCAGCCCGTTTTTATCATCAACATTTACCAATGCAAATGCTGTTGCTGGAAGCTTATCAAAAAACGATTTTTTAACATCCCTATATTCAGAAAATGTGCTATGATAATCTAAGTGATCATGTGTTAAGTTGGTGAAAACTCCGCCTTCAAAATGTAACCCTTCAGTTCGGTATTGATGAATGCCGTGTGAGCTCACTTCCATAAAACAAAACTCCACACCGGCTTCACTCATTTCCTGTAAATACTTATTAATAGTTAAAGAGTCCGGTGTTGTATGTGTCGCTTTGTATTCTTTAGTATCCACCATGATTTTCACTGTTGAAAGTAATCCAACTTTGAATCCGGCTTTTTTAAATAATTGATACAATAAGGTTGTAACAGTCGTTTTTCCGTTAGTTCCGGTAACACCAACAAGTTTTAGATTTTCTGAGGGTACATGATAATAATTGGAAGCCATAAAGGCCAATGCTCTTGCGGCATTTTGCACTTCAACATAGGTTATTCCATTAACTAAATTTTCGGGTAAGGTTTCGCAAACAATGGCGATAGCACCTTTTTCAATGGCTTTATCAATAAAATTATGCCCATCGACAACATTTCCTTTAATAGCAACAAAAACATCATTATGACTAATATGCCTTGAATCAAAATAGATCGCATTTACATCCACAAAAGTACTTCCAACAACTGCGTTGATGGTTACCTTGTATAATATGTCTTTTAATGCTATCATGAAACTTCTAATACTATAGTTTGATTTTTCTTGATTTTTTGCCCTTGTACTACAGATTGCCTTTTAACAATACCAACACCATTCATCCTCACTTTAAGACCCATATTTTCGAGTAGTGTAATCGCATCCATTGTTGGCAATCCTACCACACTAGGCATAATACTATTATACGTTTTTGCAGTATTATAAAAACTTTCATATTCCCGTTCTGTCGAAGAACGTTTTATTTTTAAGGATTCCACTTCATCAATAATGGGTGTATCTGTAAAGATTTTTTGAGCGATTTTTTTAAACACTGGACCAGAAACATCTGCACCGTAATAGCCCACACTTTGATCGGGCTCATGAATAACTACGATGCATGAATATTTAGGGTTATCAGCAGGAAAATATCCAACGAAAGACGATATATAGTTTATTTTATCTTTTTTAGCATAATCTTTTTGACACGTACCCGTTTTTCCGGCCATTGAGAAATTTTCAGAATATAACTTATACCCAGTACCATGTTTTAGTTCTACTACATTTTTAAGTAACTTTTGTACTATGGCAATGGTTTCTTTCGAACATATTTTCTTGTTAATCACTTCTTTTTTAAATGGCACAATGGTTTTATCAAATTCTCTAACCTCTTTTAAAAACTGCGGTTTCACCATTTCACCATCGTTCGCAATAGCGTTGTAAAACGTAAGAGTTTGTAAAGGCGTGAATGAGACGCCATAACCATAAGCCATCCATTGTAGGGCTATCCCACTCCAACGGCCATTTTTTACGCGCGGATCTGGAATGATTGGACTAGGTTCCCCAATAATAGGCAAGTCTAACTTATTATTTAAATTCATATTATACAGCCTATCAACAAACTTTTCAGGATTTTTAGAATAGGCTCTATCAATTGCTTTTACAATTCCCGTGTTTGAAGACATTTCAAAAGCTTCGGCAACCGTAATTTTGCCATACCCTCCATGATGCGAATCGCGTACTTTTTTCCCGTAGAATGTTAAAACCCCATTTTCTGTATCAACAATGTCGGTAGTATCTATTACTTTATCCTCAAGAGCAGCCGTAATAGCCATAAGTTTAAAGGTTGAACCTGTTTCTTGACGCTCTCCAACAGCATAATTTAATCGTTCATAATAGTATCCTTCGCCATTTCTCCCTAAGTTAGAAATCGCTTTTACCTCACCTGTTTTTGTTTCCATCACTACAACACAGCCATGGTCTGCTTTGTATTTTTCAAGCTGCTCTAAAAGGGCATGATGCGCAATATCTTGAATATTTACATCTATTGTAGTGTAAATATCATACCCGTCCTTTGGATCTATTTGGTTATAATCTGCAATAGGTTTCCACTGTCCTTTGCCTATTTGCTGTTTTGCCCGTCTCCCATCAGTTCCTCTTAAATACTTAATGCCATATGCACCGTCAATCCCTGCTCTTGTTACATTTCCATCATCGTCAAAACGCTCATAGCCAATAGATCGTTGGGCAATACCTCCCATTGGATGCTCCCGTTTTGTGTTTTGCTCAACAATTAATCCTCCCTTATAGGCACCTAGATTTAGTAGTGGAAAATTTCTTACTCTTATATAATCGGTGTAGCCAATATTTCGTGCCAATAAATAATATCGATTTTTATTGACTCTTGCTTTCCGTATCTCATTTTGATAATATCCAGATGGTTTTCCTGTGTATTTAGAGAGTGAATCGGCCAAAGGCTTTAGGTTTTTTTCAAATGTTTTTGCAGAAGGTGCCAAAGCATCTATTCTAATTTCATACTTTGGTATTGAGGTTGCCAACAAATTTCCATTTGAGGAATAGACATTTCCTCTGTTTGCTGGAATCACTACATTTTTTACAATCCGTTGTTCGGCCAGAGCTCTATATTTATCGCCTTGCACAAATTGAATAGACACTAATTTAAATACAACGGCAACGCAGAATACGAACATGCATCCTGCAGTAAAATACAATCGATTTAATATGCTCTTCTCGTTTGTTGCCAAGATTGATTTTTATTTTTGAGATTTAACCATTATTTTTTTTGGTGGAATTACAGATGGTACTATCTGCTTTTCCTGCATTGCTTTAATAACTTCCGATTCCATTTTAAGATTCATTAGTTTAGAACGGCCCTCAACAAATGCCGAACGCATTTCTTTAACTTCATCTTTTAATCGTGCAATTTCATATACTTTTTTATCAGCGCTATGCGAACTTGCAATCATAACTATGGCCAGTGAAGAGATAAAAATGATAACTCTCCAATTTTTAAATGAATCATCACTAACCAAAAAGGTTCCTTTTAAAATGCTATAGATACTTTTTTTCATTTATATTTTTTCAGCAATCCGTAGTTTAGCGCTTCGCGCTCTATTGTTCTTATCAATCTCATCTTTTGGTGGCACTATAAGTCCATTTATTTTTTTTAAAGGCACTTCAAAATTTCCATACACATCACGTTCTGGCTCTCCTTCAAACATGCCATTTCTAATAAAGCGTTTTACCAATCTGTCTTCCAAAGAATGATAGGAAATCACGCTTAATCGGCCTCCTGTTTTTAAAAGTTCTGGCGTTTGTCCTAAAAATTCTTTTAACACTTCTATCTCCTGATTTACTTCAATGCGAACAGCTTGATAAATTTGAGCGAGCACTTTATTTTCATGTCTTGGTGGCAAAAATTTTTTCAACACTGCTTTAAGTTGTTCACTCGTCTTAATGATATGCTCTTTTCTTTTTTCAACTATTACATTGGCCATGGCTCCAGCAGCTCTTAATTCTCCATATTGATAAAACACATTTTTTAATTGCTCTTCATCATATTCATTAACCACTTGAAAGGCTGATAGTTTGTTTTTTTGATTCATCCGCATATCTAAATCCGCCTCAAAACGTGTTGAAAAACCTCGCTCGGCGACATCAAATTGATGTGAAGACACTCCAAAATCGGCTAAAATCCCATCTACCTGTTTAACCCCATAAAACCTTAAAAACCGTTTGACATATCTAAAATTCTCATTAATCAAAGTAAATCGATCGTCGTTGATTGCATTTGCAAGCGCGTCTTGATCTTGATCAAAAGCAAACAATTTTCCTTTATCCCCAAGGTGTTTTAATATCTCCTTACTATGTCCACCACCACCAAAGGTCACGTCAACATAAATACCGTTTTTATTTATATTTAAACCTTCAACAGTCTCTTTAAGCAGTACCGGGTTATGATATTCCATGGTCGTCGTCATCTTGTCCCATTACATCTTCAGCTAAATCTGCAAAGTCTCCTGTTGCGTCATCGATAGCTTGCTCATACTTATCCTTATCCCAGATTTCAACAATATTTATAGCAGAAGACACAACAATATTTTTTGAAATTTCGGCAAACACAGTTAAGTCCTTTGGAATTAACAGTCGTCCATTGGAATCGATTTCAATAATTTTAACGCCAGCCGTAAACCGACGAATGAAATCATTATTCTTCTTTTTAAATTTATTGAGCTTATTAATCTTTTGCATTAACACTTCCCATTCAGCCATTGGGTATAATTCTAAACACGACTGAAATACGGCTCGCTTTAAAACAAACCCATTTTGCAAAACAGGATTCAATTGTTTCTTTAGGGCAGCGGGCAACATAAGTCTACCTTTAGTATCTACCTTACATTCGTATGTCCCTATAAGTGCGTTCAAAACAGCGGGTTATTGGTTTTTGCCTTTAAGATTCAAATATATTGAAATTTTTACCACTTTTTACCACTTTTTACCACTTTGTTAATAAATTTTCGGTTATCGGCACATATATTTTGTTTTAATAGGATAAAAATGAACTTAAATACTTGTTTTCAATAGGTTATAATATTTCTGACACCCAAATTTTTAATGTTAACATCCATTACATCAATAATTGTATTGAGATTTCGCTTAAAACCATTGAAATATGAATGAAATAACTATATTTGTTTTTAATGAAATGACCAACTATTTTTTATAATGCATCTTTTAAAAAAAGAAAAAAATTACAGTTATATTGAAGCCGGTGAAGGCACACCAATTATAGTATTGCACGGGCTAATGGGAGGATTAAGTAATTTTGATTCTGTTACGCAATATTTTAGTTCAAAAGGTTATAGAGTAATTATCCCAGAGTTACCTATTTACACAATGTCGTTACTTAAAACCAATGTGAAAAGTTTTGCTAAATACTTGCATGATTTTATTGAGTTTAAGGAATTGGATAACGTCATTTTATTAGGAAATTCTCTAGGCGGCCATATTGGGTTATACCACACAAAATTATATCCAGAAAAAATAAAAGCATTAATTATTACTGGTAGTTCTGGTCTATACGAAAGTGCAATGGGCGGCGGCTACACCAAACGAAGTGATTACGAAGTGATTAAAAAAAAATCGCAAGATGTTTTTTATGACCCTAAAGTAGCAACCAAAGAAATTGTTGACGAAGTTTATGCTACTGTAAATGACAGAAACAAGCTCATAAAAACATTGGCAATTGCCAAAAGCGCCATTCGGCATAATATGGCAAAAGATTTGCCTAAAATGAAGACACCAACCTGCATTATTTGGGGCAAAAATGACACCGTAACACCACCAGAAGTTGCTGTGGAGTTCGATTCGCTAATGCCAGATTCAGACTTGTTTTGGATAGACAAATGTGGTCATGCCGCCATGATGGAACACCCTAAAGAATTTAATACTATTCTTGAAAATTGGTTAACAAATAGAAATTTATAAAATTTCAAAATAAATGGTATGCTAGTTAAAACTGCCGAGTTTGTGATGAGCAATTCCGATGTGGAAAAATGCCCTAAAAACAGGTTGCCTGAATATGCCTTTATTGGCAGGAGTAATGTTGGTAAATCTTCTCTTATCAATATGCTCACCGGCAAAAAAAGTTTAGCAAAAACATCAGGGAGACCCGGAAAAACACAGCTTATTAATCATTTTCTAATTAATAAAAACTGGTATTTGGTTGATTTACCTGGTTATGGGTATGCCAAGGTTTCCAAAAGTTCAAAAAAAACATTTCAAAAATTTATAACTGCCTATTTTAGCATGCGTGAACAGTTAGTTTCGGCCTTTGTGTTGGTGGATATAAGACATGATCCACAAGCCATTGATTTGGAATTTATGCAATGGTTGGGAGAGCATGGCATTCCTTTTTCAATTGTGTTTACAAAGGCAGATAAATTAAGGCCAAAAGCCATTGAAAATCATATTGAAGCCTATAAATTAATATTATTGGAAACTTGGGAATACATGCCCAATTACTTTATAACGTCATCTTCAAAAGATATTGGTAAAAATGAGGTGTTAGACTATATTAGCACGCTTAATACTAATATGGATTTGGAATAATGCCTCTCTTATTACCCTTATTAAGGTTATTTTAAACCTTAATATTAACGTCTAGCTTTTTACATCCAAGGCATCTCGCAAGGCATTCCCAACAAGCATGAATGCCATCACTAAACTCATAATAGATAAACCCGGAATAATTGCTAAATAAGGTTTTCCTAAAATGATGTAATTATAATGGTCTTTTATCATGGCTCCCCAACTTGCCATAGGTGGTTGTGCACCAATTCCTAAAAAACTCAATCCACTTTCAATTAATATAGCTGAAGCAAAATTGGCTGCAGAAATAACAATTATTGGAGCCATTATATTGGGTAGGATATGTTTGGTTATAATTCTAGAATCATTAAAACCTAAAGCCCTCGCCGCCGTAACATATTGCATTTCTTTAACACTAATTATTTGTCCTCTAACGATCCTGGCCACTTCAACCCAGGTGGTAAGACCTACTGCAATAAATACTTGCCAAAAGCCTTTTCCTAGCGCTAATGTAATGGCTATAACCAGTAACAATGTTGGAATAGACCAGGTTACATTAATAATCCATATAATAACTGCATCAACCTTGCCACCAAAATAACCGGCCAAACTACCCATGAAAATTCCAATAACCAACGAAATGAACACAGCGACAAACCCTATAAAAAATGAAATTCTAGCTCCAACAAGGATTCTGCTTAATAAATCTCTTCCATATTTATCGGTTCCAAAATAAAATGTTTTACTTTTTACAAAAGGCTCTAAACCTTTCATTTGATCAATTTTAATTGACTTTTCAATACCTGGTACACCATCAGAAGCATATTCCGAATAAATCAATTTATTGTTTTCGACTTTATATTCTAATATTGGGATTTCAGTTTCCGTATTTTCCTTTCCAAAAAACACTTTATCAAAGGCATTCTGATTCTCTTTACGTTGAGATGGAATGACTAGCATATCAACGGTAAAGCCAGGTTTTTTTGAATGAATAGACAAGTGCATCTGATTGGCATATTTGGAGTTATCTGGCGCTATGACATAGGCAAAGATCGATACAAACCCTATCAAAACAATAAAACACAAACTAAAAACGCCCAAAAAATTTTTTTTAAATTTTCGGAGCGCTAATTGTTTTAGAGAGTAAGATTGACTACTCATATATTGGCTTAATTTTTAACGTTTGCCACTTTTTTAATATTATATGATGTCTTTAAGTCTTGTAACACATTGATGGCTTCTTCAACATAAACATCTTGGCTCAAACTTTCATGCCAATAATTACGTTTCTCTTTTAGATCGGTCGTGTCTTTTACAAAAAGTTCCTTTTCAAAGGCTGGTGATTCAAAAGTTAAGTTTGCATTGTAATTTCCAATGGCATCAAATCGCTTAGACTCCATGTCATTTAATTTCATTTCCTCTTTATATACTTTATAATTTAAAGGAAAGTTTTTTGCGTCAATTTTACTTTTTATCCACTTTGCATTTTCTTCAATGAGTTTTAATTGCTCATTATTGCTCATGCGTTCCTTACTTTTTTTAATGGTTTCATCATAATCAAAATATTTGTCCCAAGTAGTATAAGAAGCTGCATCTATTTCATCCCATGGTAACGGATTAGATTTATCCTTTTCCCCTACTTCAATAAAACTAAATTTATCGGGAACAACCACATCACTTTTTACACCTTCCAATTGCACAGAACCGCCATTAATTCTATAGTATTTTTGTGTTGTTAAGGCAAGTGCCCCTAAATCGCCACTGGTACTATTTCTAACCCAATTGTTTAAATCCAAAACATTTTGAACCGTACCTTTACCATAGGTCTGTTTACTACCAATTATGATTGCTCGTTTATAATCTTGCATGGCAGCAGCCATTATTTCAGAGGCCGAGGCAGATAATTCATTGACCAAAATAACCAAAGGGCCATCCCAAGTAATGTTTTTATCTCTGTCATCTAAAACATGTTTTGGCTCTCCTGTTGAACGCACTTGAACCACTGGCCCATCCTTAATGAATAACCCTGCCATATCGACAACAGTAGGTAAGGACCCACCGCCGTTATTACGTAAATCAAGCACCAAGCCATCCATTCCTTCTGCTTTCAATTGTTCAATTTCCTTTTTAACATCCGCAGCAGCGTTTAATTTTTTATAATTATTAAAATCAAGGTAAAAACTAGGGAGATCTATAACTCCAAATTTCATGTCTCCTTTTTTAACAATAGATGCTTTAGCATAGGTTTCCTCAATCTCTACAATGTCTCGAGTGATGGTTACATCCTTAATGGTCCCATCAACTTTTTTAATAGTTAAGGTTACTTTTGTTCCTTTAGGGCCCTTAATATATTTTATTGCGTCATTGATTCGCATACCAACAATGTTAACAGGAAATTCTTCATTTTCCTGTTTTACTTTTAAGATAATATCTTCGACCTCTAGTTTGTTACTTCTCCATGCTGGCCCTCCAGATATCAACTCAACAATCTTGATATAGTCATTACGTTTTTGTAATCTTGCGCCAATGCCCTCCAATTTTCCAGACATTTTTTGATCAAAATCTTCCTTGCTTTTAGGTGCTAAATAATAGGTATGTGGATCAAACTCCTCTACAATGGTATTCACATATATTGAAAACCAATCTTCACGTTGTAAATCATCATAATAATCATTAAAATAAATATCAATCGATTTTAAAGTAGATTCCCTAGCTTCCTGTTCAATTTCCTTTTCAGACTTCATAACATATGCAGCATCCTTTTCCTTGGCTTGTTGTTCTTGTGTGAATATGTCATCATAATTTGATAGTGTGGAAAATTTGAGTTGTTGCCTCCAGCGATCTTTCATTTCCTTTTTTGTTTTCACAAAACCAACATGTTCATAATCTGTATTAAAACTTTCGTTCAGTGAATAATCAAATGGTTCTGACAAAACCTCTTTATATATTACTTTAGCTTCTTCAATGCGTTTAAGCATTCTATCATAGGTTACATTAAAAAACGTAATATCATATACTTTTAATTGGTCGTCTATGGTTGTTTCAAACTTTTTGAAATCATCAATATCCGACTGATAAAAATACCTTTTAACTGGGTCAAGATTTTCTATATAATTGGAATACAATTCCTTAGAAAAAGCGTCGTCAATAGCAATCGGGTCAAAATGAAGTTGTTGCAAGACATATGTAATTACTTGAACCAATAATTTATCCTTATCAGGATCGGCAAATGTTTTAGTGGTAAAACTACATGATGCAAAAGCTAGTAACACTAACAACAAAAATGCTTTATAGTTTCTTCTCATAATGTTTTTCATATTGTTTTTAAAGGTATTATCCATTACCAAATTATTCTGTTTTAGAATAATAATATAATTAAATATGGTTGTAAAAATTGTATGGCTTTTTTTTTACTAAAGTAAAGAAAAAACCATGCCAAAAAAGACAAGATATACTAATTTTTTGTTAAACCAAAGAAATTGGGCTTTTACAAATGAAATTATGTACTTTAGCGATGTTTTTACAATGAATCATGAGAAAAAAGCCTCTTATTTTAGTGACTAATGATGATGGAATTAGTGCTCCAGGATTACGAACTTTAATTGAAATAATGAATGAGATTGGAGATGTTGTTGTGGTGGCTCCAGATAGCCCTCAAAGTGGTATGGGACATGCTATCACGCTCGACTCAACACTGTTTGTTGAACGCGTTATTGTAAACAACGAAAAACAAATTGAATATAGTTGTTCAGGGACACCTGCAGATTGTGTAAAACTAGGCATAAGAGAGGTGCTTGATAGAAAACCAGATCTTTGCGTTTCCGGAATTAATCATGGTTCAAATTCCTCCATCAACGTTATTTATTCTGGAACTATGAGTGCAGCAATTGAAGCTGGTATTGAAGGCATTCCCGCCATAGGCTTTTCTTTACTTAACTATAAATGGAATGCCGATTTTAATGCCTCAAAACAATATATTAAAACCATTTCAGAAAATGTCATAAAACACGGTCTCCCAAACGGTGTAGTGCTCAATGTTAATATTCCAAATGTTTCGGAAAAAGACATTAAGGGTGTTAAAATTTGTCGTCAGGCAAAAGCAAATTGGGTAGAAGAATTTGATAAACGCAAAAATCCTCAGGGAAAAGATTATTACTGGCTTACAGGAAAATTTGTAAATTTAGATCATGGAGAGGATACAGATGAATGGGCACTTGAACATGGTTATGTGTCGGTTGTTCCCGTGCAATTTGATTTAACGGCACATCATTTTATGCAGCAATTAAACACATGGAAATTAAATGATTAAAAAAGAAATATTTATTGGATCAATAATAGGGTTAATTGCCAACACTATTGGATTGGTTTTAACTGCATTATTGTTAGGAAATGGCGACAGTTTTATAAAAGTGTTACAAGCCGCAGCTTCCGAAGGATTTTTAGGAAAACTAATAAGTTTAGGGGCCATTTTAAACTTAATAGTGTTTTTTGTATTTATTAAAAAGAAGCAAGATTACAGAGCTCGCGGTGTGCTACTTATTACTGTGTTTATTGCTATTTTTACTTTTGTTTTTAAATTTATATAGACTATCTCTAAAATGAAATATTATATCATAGCCGGAGAAGCCTCAGGTGATTTACATGGTTCAAATCTCATGAAAGCGTTACTTAAAATAGATGTCAATGCTGAATTTAGGTTTTGGGGTGGCGACCTTATGCAACAAGTAGGAGGTGCTTTGGTAAAACATTATAAAGAACGGGCCTTTATGGGATTTGCAGAGGTTATTAAAAACCTCTCTAAAATTTATAAAGATATTTCATTATGTAAAAGTGATATTCAAAAATATAATCCTGACGTCATTATTTTTATTGACAATTCAGGTTTTAATTTACGAATAGCAAAATGGGCAAAACAACAAAATTATAGAACCAATTACTACATTTCACCACAAGTTTGGGCCTCAAGAGCTGGTCGTGTAAAAGCCATTAAACGGGATATTGATGCCATGTTCGTAATTTTACCTTTTGTTGAGGCATTTTATAAAAAACACGACTACCAAGTAACTTTTGTAGGACATCCGTTAATTGATGCCATAGCCAACAGAACTCTAGTGGATGAATACGCCTTTCGAGCAAAGCATCAGCTTAGTGACAAACCTATTATTGCGCTACTACCAGGAAGCAGAAAGCAAGAAATAAAAAATATGCTTTCCGTCATGTTAAGTTTGGTAAACACTTATCCCAATTATCAATTTGTAATTGCTGGAGCACCTAGTCAAGATTATGAATTTTATCAGTCCTTTATTAAAGCGTCAAACGTTAAATTTATAGCTAATAAAACCTATGATTTATTAAGCGTGTCAACGGCCGCCCTAGTCACTTCTGGGACGGCTACTTTAGAAACTGCTTTATTTAAAGTTCCACAAGTTGTTTGTTATAAAGGGAGTGCTATTTCGTACCAAATTGCAAAACGGATCATAACACTTAAATATATATCATTGGTAAATCTTATCATGGATAAAGACGTTGTAAAAGAGCTCATTCAAAATGAATTCAATTCCAAAAATCTAAAACGCGAACTTGATATTATTTTAAATCCTAATGAGCGAACTCGATTCTTTATGAATTATTACGAATTGGAAAAAATTCTTGGCGGTAAAGGCGCCAGTGAAAAAACAGCTAAATTAATTTTTAAAGACCTTAAAGGTTAAATTCTTTATGAGACGAATTATTTTCATGTCTGTTGTATCTTTTTTTGTTTTTAGCGGATGTAAATCTTCTAAATCGGTCAAAGAAAAAAATACAGAATTTTCTAAATCTATAATAAAAACAACCAATGATAGGGTTAGCTTATTAGATACGTTAACTAATAACAAGCCTAGTGATTTAGATAGAAATACCGCTTTAACCGATAATGAATCCAACCTTGGAAACCACGCCATAGCCATTACTGCCTTTGCAAAACAGTTTGAAGGTGTTAAATACAAATTTGGAGGCACTACAAAAAAAGGAATGGATTGTTCTGGTTTGGTTTACGAGTCTTTTAATGCCTTTAACATTCAGCTTCCTAGAATTTCAAGGGATATGGCAAAAGAAGGTAAAATCGTAATGTTAGACAGTTTAGAAGTAGGTGATCTGCTTTTTTTTAAAACCAACAGAAAACGGAATACAATTAGCCATGTAGGCTTAGTAGTAACTGCACTTCCTGGAAATATTGAGTTTATACATGCAACGACAAGTCAGGGAGTAATCATTTCGTCATTAGCCGAACGCTATTGGTATTTTTCATTTGCAGAAGCACGCAGGATGTTATAAGATATTTGCTATCTTTCCTCTGTGAAGCTACTTAATTTTACGATAATAAAATTAACAAGTTGCCTTATTATAGGTGTTTTAATTGGATACTTCTACGAAGTTCCTGTTCAATTTAATTTATACCTATTAGGCGTCTTGATCGCTATTTTGTTCGCTTCATATATCATTTCAAAAAATCAATTTATAAAAACCATTTGGTTTGGGGTTATCACTTTTATGACCATGATTTCTGTGGGAATATGGACAGTTACCAGTCATAATCAAAAACATAATTCAACACATTATTCCCATTTTATCACTACGGAAAACGATTCGTTAAAAACAATCACTTTTAGAATTAAAGAAGTTTTAAAATCAGGCCCCTATTATAATAAATATATTATTGATATTTTAAAATCTGATAACGATGCCGTTTCGGGGAAATCCATTTTAAATATTCAGAAAGATTCAACTCAAAATAATATTAAAGTTGATGCTATTTTTATGACTAAAGCCATTTTTAAAGAGGTTAATCCGCCTCTAAATCCAGGTCAGTTTAACTACAAAAGCTATTTAGAAAAACAACATATCCATCATCAACTTTTTGTAAATAAGGATGTGATATTAAAATTAAAAAACAAACAACGCACCTTGTTTGGGGTAGCGAATGACATTAGAGATCATATAAACCTAAAACTGGAAAAGTATGCATTCAAACCCGATGAACTTGCTGTAATTAATGCTTTGTTGTTAGGTCAGCGACAAAATATAAGCGAAGAGGTCTATTCTAGTTACAAGAATGCAGGTGCTATCCATATATTAGCCATTTCTGGGTTACATATTGGTATCCTATTAATCATTCTTACGACGCTTTTTAAACCCATGGAACGATTGAAATATGGGCTTTTTATAAAAACCATATTACTAGTAATCATTCTATGGAGCTTCGCCATTATTGCTGGACTTTCAGCATCGGTAACTAGAGCCGTCACCATGTTTAGCATTGTGGCTATTGGTATGCATTTAAAGCGTCCAACCAATATTTACAATACATTGGCCATTTCAATATTTGTAATCTTGCTTTTTAAACCACTCTTTTTATTCGATGTTGGCTTTCAATTAAGCTATATGGCCGTATTTGCCATTGTAAGTATTGATCCATATTTATATAAATTGTGGAAACCAAAATATTGGTTCCTAAGAACTTATTGGCATACGCTTACTATTACAATTTCGGCCCAATTAGGAATTATTCCCATTAGCCTGTATTATTTCCATCAATTCCCAGGTTTGTTTTTTCTATCAAATTTATTAATTATTCCATTTCTAGGGCTTATTTTGGGGCTCGGAATACTTGTTATTATATTGGCAGTCACAAATAGTCTACCCGTTTTTTTAGCAAATATATTAGGAAGTTCTATTGATATTATGAATAGTATTGTTGGTTGGGTCGCCCAACAGCAAGCATTTTTGTTTAAAGATATTCCGTTTGGCTTTTTATATGTAATTGTTGCTTACCTATTTATTATTTCACTTGTGAGGTTTCTATTAAAAAGAAATTATTTAAGATTTTCCTTGTTATGTATTACAATTCTATTAATACAAGTATCCCTAATTTACACAAGTTTAAACGGTCCGGATAATGAATTTTTAATATTTCATAAAAGCAGGTTCAGCCTTTTAGGGAACGTTCATAAAAACAACATAATTAGTTCTGATGATTTTGACAGTATCACTAAGTCTAATAATAAAATTATTAGGGATTACGTCGTAGCCAATAATATTAACCGTAGCCAAAAAGATAGACTACGCTCGATATATGTTTTAGGAAATAAAAAGCTTTTAGTAATTGATAGTTTAGGAGTTTTTAATGTAAAAACCTTTAAACCTGATTATGTATTACTCAGAACTTCACCAAAAATTAATTTAAATCGTTTAATAGATTCTATTCATCCTTCAATTATTATTGCGGACGGCAGCAATTATAAATCTTATGTAGAACGATGGAAGTTAACCTGTATTAAAACTAAAACCCCTTTCCATGCAACGAATGAAAAGGGAGCTTTTATTATAGATTATTAACCAATCTATTCTTTAAATTCATGTTTAAAATTAGTGTAATAGGCATTAAATTTTTCTTGGGTATCTAATGATTTATGTTCATTATTTTTAAACATTTTTAAATATAATTCCAATTGTGGAGACGTTTGATACCCTCTAATTGGCGCAATAAGTTCTCCTTTTTCATCCATGAAGACGATGGTAGGATATGCACTTATATTTAAATAACTGGCAAGTTGATGTGCAGAATTTCTTTTATTTGCATTTGCTGGGTTATAATTAGGGTTTGAAAACGTATTCTCTTTGTAAGAAATAACCTCATTGCCTTCACCATTAAACTTAACCGCATAATAATTTTTATTGACATAGTTTACAACATCGGGGTTATGAAATGTGTTTTTATCCAACAATTTACATGGTCCGCACCAAGTGGTAAAGACGTCCATCATTATTTTTTTTGGGGTTTTCTTTTGTAGTGCTAAAGCCTGTTCAAAACTTACCCAATTAATTTCTTGTGCGATACTATTAACCGATGTTAACACCGCTAAAAGTACTATATATACTAATTTCTTCATAATTCACTTTGTGCAAAACTTGTACCGAACTTACAAAAAATGTCCTAAGAAAGGAGCTTTTTGGGCATTTTTTAACTATTTTTTCGATTAACGGATTCCATGCATTAATTTTTTAATGACTGGATTTAACACAATTAATATGATTCCCCCTCCAAATGGGATTAAAGTAAATATTAAGAAAAAGGTTGTTAAAGAGTAGTCGGCCGTGATTTGATCTATCATACCACCCATAGATCCTGCTGTTTTATTTCCAATTGCAATGGCTAAATACCATACCCCAAACATAAAGGCTATCATTCTTCCCGGCACTAACTTACTTACATATGAAAGACCCACTGGTGATAAACATAATTCACCCAAAGTATGAAATAAATAGGCTAAAATTAACCAAACCATACTTACTTTAATTACGGTTTCTCCAGATACAATAGAATTAGCGCCATAGGCGAGCATTCCAAAACCTATGCCTAAAAAAATTAATCCCCATGCGTATTTAAAAGCTCCGCTAGGATTATATTTACTTTCCCAAATTTTTGAAAACATTGGTGCAAAAGCTATAATAAAGAATGAATTTAATATTCCAAACCAAGATGCTGCAACTTCAGTTTCTGTCTTTGAATATTCATTCATTAACATCCAAATTACAATTCCCCAAATTATTACAAAACTGGTGCCTAGGAAAATATTGGAAAGTGCATATTTTGCAAATGTTTGCTGGAATAATTTATACAATACATATGTTATAATACCTAGTGGAATAACCGTTAATAAAGTATTAAATATATTAAACATTAATGCATAATTACCAACTAGTGCCCTATTAGTGTAATCTTTAGCAAAGATAGTCATAGAACCACCAGCCTGCTCAAAAGCCGCCCAGAAGAATATTGTAAAGAACGCAAAAATAACAACAGCAATCATTCGATCCCTAACAACAACGGTATATCTGACAATTCTACTCACTATTAAAAAAACCAATAATAATAAAGCTGCCATAATGGTAAAGTTTGAACCATCAATAGCCCCTACTGTAAAATCCAGCAACGAATTACCACTAACTTTTGAATATGGATCATTTAAAATCCATACTAATCCAGCCACTGAAATAATGGCTATTATTATTAAATCCAAGGTTGTAAAGGGGTTTGATTTATCTTCTGATTTAACTTCAACTTTAGCATCAGATACTACCTCTTTTACTGGTTTTTTACCAACATCCCCAAATATATTTTGCGCAAAATAGAATTGTAACATCCCTAAAAGCATAAAAATACCGGCTAAGCCAAATCCCCAATTCCAGCCTACTTTTTCTCCAATATAGCCGCAAAGCATAATTCCTAAAAAAGCACCGGCATTGACACCCATATAAAAGATGGTGAACGCTCCATCCTTCTTCTCTGGATGGTCTTTATACATATGTGAAATGATTGAGGTCATATTTGGTTTAAAGAACCCATTCCCTACAATTAACAGCGTTAAGCCAGTATAAATATAAAATGGTTCAATCAATGACATAGACAATGTTCCAATAGCCATAATAATGGCACCAATAACCACAGCCCATCTGTATCCAATATACCTATCTGCAATAAATCCTCCTAAAATTGGCGTTAAATAAACCATAGAAGTATAGGTTCCATACAGTGCCAAAGCATTTTCATTTGACCATCCCCAACCGCCATTTATAATGGCAGTAGTTAAAAAAAGAACCAATAATGCACGCATCCCATAATAAGAGAAACGTTCCCACATTTCAGTAAAAAATAACACGAATAATCCCGCAGGATGACCAATTACATTGGTCTTAAAAAACTCATTACTTGTTGTTGACATAGTATTATATATAAATCAAATTCATTTATAAATGTTCATCATCTTCTGCTCCATGAGTAAGACGTTTCAAAGGTTTTAAAAGAGCAACAAGCAACAGCCCAAATACAATTGTAAATACAGAGATTCCTGTAAATATGGCATATTCACCTAGCCCTTGAGCCGCTTCACCCAATATTCCAGCGACTTTATTGCCAAGTCCGGTCATTGCAAAATAAACTCCCATCATTATGGACGCATATTTAACAGGTGCAAGTTTCGTAATAAAAGATAACGCTACTGGCGACATACTTAATTCCCCAATTGTATGGAATAAGTATGCAAGTACCAACCAATACATAGCTGAAGCCCCTTCTACTTCAAATTGAGCAACAGCAGCAGTCATAAACAAGAAACCAGTACCCATAATTATCGTACCAACTGCCATTTTAAACAATGAAGAAGCTTCTTTTCCTTTAAGTTTTCTTTTCGCCCAAAATCCTGCTACCGACGTACCCAAGAAAATAATAAACAAGGCATTTAAGGATTGAAACCATGACGCAGGCACCTCATTACCAATTAATGGTAAAGAAAAATCCAATATTCTATTTGTTTTTTCTTGTGTATATATGTTTAATAATCCCCCAGCTTGTTCAAATGCGCCCCAAAACACGATGACAATTAAAAAGGAAATCAACAATACTTTTACGCGGTCTTTTTCAATTGAAGTTAATGGTTTGTTAATAGCTGCTTTATCTTCATCGGAACCATCTTTACCAATAAAATTCCCAACATGTGATAAATATGGCATCCCTAAGTAGTAAACTATCATTCCCAACGTCATACCAATTCCCGCTAAACCAAATCCATAGTGCCATCCAATTTTTTCACCCACGTACCCAACAACTAGAGCAGAAAGGAAAGCACCTAAGTTAATTCCAATATAGAATATAGTAAACCCTTGATCTCTTCTAATATCTCCTTTTTGATATAATCCACCTACCATCGTAGAGATGTTAGGTTTAAGCAAACCAACACCTGATATAATTAAAGCTAACCCGCTATAAAAAGCCCATGGAGCTGAAACCGCCAAAATCGATTGTCCAACAATTAAAATCAATCCGCCATATAGCACAGATTTTTTTTGACCAAGAAATTTATCAGCTATATAACCCCCAGGAATAGAGGCCACATACACTAACATAGTATACCATCCATATAAAGCCAAAGCCTCACCTGATGACCATCCTAGACCGGGATTAAAATTATCGGTCGTTTCATGAACCATGTATAACGTTAAAATTGCACGCATCCCATAATATGAGAAGCGTTCCCACATTTCAGAAAAAAATAAAAAATAAAGGCCAATAGGTTGACCAAAAAGTTCTTTTTGATGTGGTTGTAATGTTGTAGTTGACATAAATTTATATTAGTTAGTATTTATTGAGTTTTTCATATTTAGCATTTAAACTAAATATTTAATAAAATGATGTCAAGTTTACTAAAAATTATGCAAAAACCACCCATTATTTACAGTTAAATATTTTTTGTTTTTAACATCAAAATCTATTTAATATATTTAAAAACAAGTTATACTATCTTTGTCCTTCAAAATGACTATTTCATGAGCAAATCAATTTCTGGTTTTTCTAAACTATCTAAATCAAAAAAAATAGACTGGATTGTCGATACTTACTTTTCAAATGCGCGTGAGGCCAAACGTGTTTTAAAACAGTACTGGCATATTGATGAGAAGATTCAACAGCTTCATGATGAGTTTATAGAAAATACGATTTCAAATTATTATTTACCTCTTGGAGTCGCTCCAAATTTTTTGATTAATGATAAACTATATACAATTCCTCTGGCCATAGAGGAAAGCTCGGTGGTCGCTGCAGCGAGTAGATCTGCTAAATTTTGGCTAGATAGAGGTGGCTTTAAAACTCACGTTATTTCAACAACCAAAACAGGTCAGGTACACTTTATGTATCACGGCAATCCTGAAAAATTATTCGCTTTTTTTAAAAATGTGAAATCCAAGCTTCTTCAAGACGTAAAACACATAACTAAAAATATGGAGCAACGTGGTGGTGGTATTTTAGATATTGAACTGCGGGATAAAACAGAGGACATAAAAGACTATTATCAACTCTATGTTTCATTTGAAACGCTTGATGCGATGGGTGCTAATTTTATTAATTCATGCCTCGAACAATTTGCTAAAACATTTAAAAATGAGGCTTTACAATTTAAAGATTTTACTACTGAAGAAAAGAATATCCAGATTGTCATGAGTATTTTATCAAACTATGTTCCCGATTGTTTGGTGCGTGCCGAAGTAAGTTGCAAGGTTGATGATTTAAACGAAGACAAAACAATTTCACCTCAAGACTTTGCCTCTAAGTTTATTCAAGCCGTGGCTATTGCTGAAGTAGAACCTTTTCGTGCGGTAACTCATAATAAAGGCATTATGAATGGCATAGATGCTGTTGTTTTGGCTACAGGAAATGACTTTAGAGCTGTTGAAGCTGGTGTACATGCCTATGCAGCAAGAAACGGCAAATATAGTAGTTTAACCCATGCAAAAGTTGAGAATGGCATGTTTATATTTTGGATGGAAATTCCATTGGCTCTTGGCACGGTTGGTGGTCTTACTGGATTGCATCCTTTGGTTAAATTATCCTTAGAACTGCTTCATAATCCATCGGCAAAAGAACTCATGCAAATTGTAGCAGTTGCAGGATTAGCTCAAAATTTTGCCGCCTTACGCTCTCTGGTTACCACAGGTATACAAAAAGGCCATATGAAAATGCATTTAATGAATATTCTTAATCTGTTTGGTGCCAATGATTACGAAAAGACTACAATTATCGATTATTTCAAGACCCATACTGTTAGTCATAGTGCGGTTGTTGATGCTTTAAAAAACTTAAGAGTTAAAAATTGAACTCAAAAACATTTTACAGTCACGGTAAATTATTAATTTCGGCAGAATATGTTGTTCTTGACGGTGCTGTTGCACTGGCCATACCAACACAATTTGGTCAATCATTACTGGTGGAACCAATTGCCGGTTCTAAGCTTATTTGGCAAAGTTTTGATGAAAAAAGTCTTCTCTGGTTTGAAAATGAATTTTCTGTGTTAAATATTGATTCAGCAATCACAAAAGCAACCGATGAGATTAGCCTCCGATTACTTCAAATTTTAAAAGCTGCTAAGCAACTTAATCCGTCATTTTTAAGTTCAAACCAAGGTTATAAAATTACAACGTATTTAAATTTTAAAAGAGAATGGGGCTTAGGCACCTCTTCTACACTTATTAATAACATTGCCCAATGGTGTAATATTGATGCTTATAAATTGTTGCACATGACTTTTGGAGGCAGTGGTTACGACATTGCGTGCGCTCAAAGAAATAAACCCATAAGCTACCAATTGAATGATGGAGCCCCACTTGTAAAAGAAGTTAATTTCTTTCCCACATTTAAAGACCATTTGTATTTTGTTTATTTAAATAAAAAACAAAATAGCCGTGAGGGTATTTCTCAATACAAATTAAATAAACCACCTAATCTAGACGTTGATACCATTAGTGATATTTCTCATAAACTAATAAGCTGTAAATCGTTATCTGAGTTTGAAAGATTAATAACGCTTCATGAAGAAATTATTTCAAGACTTATTCAGAAAAAAACCATTAAAGCCTTATTTTTTAAAGACTTTAAAGGATGTATAAAAAGCTTAGGAGCTTGGGGTGGAGATTTTATTTTGGCAACCTCTCAGGAAAACCCATCAGTCTATTTTAAAAACAAAGGTTTTGAAATGATCATTCCCTATAATGAGATGGTTTTAGAGTTTTAAGCAACAAGAGGCTGTCTTAAAAGTGTCATTCTGAATAAAAATGAAGAATCTATTGAAAATCAAATTATTGATAATTAGGTAAATAAGATTTTTCGACTACGCTCAAAATGACAATCAAAACACTTTTAAGACAGCCTCTTGTTGTTATATAAATAATTTAATTATTCGATTTTTGTTTTAACTCTATTATCTTCAATTTCGGCCGCCTCTTTTAATGCATTATAAAGTTTTGTGTTCACCACATTCATCTTTTGCTTTTCAACTTGATTAGCAAAAGACTGGTAACTGTCCAGCTTGGCCGCAGGAATTGCCTTTGTTACCTCGACCATATACATCCCATTGTTACCTTCTATTAGTTTTGATGTTTCACCTTCTTTTAAACCAAAAGCAGCCCCTACAACCATTGGCTCTTTTCCTGCTCCTGAAATTGTTGGATTCTTCATATTGATTGCCGATGCTATTCTTACTGTTGTATTTTCAGCAGCTGCTAAATCATTTAAATTTTTAGCTTTGATTCGATCTCTTATAAGTTTGGCTTTCCTTTCTTTACGAATTGCTGGCATTGCTGTTACTGTCGCCTCTTCAACACTCATTAATCCCTTATTGTGCTTTCCAACTAGTTGAACAATGGCATAACCTGTAGGAATGTCAAATCGTTTAATCGTTCCAACTTTAGATTCTTCATCAAATGCCCATCTTACAATTGGTCTTTGATTTCCTATTCCTGGAATGTTTTCATCTAACTCTTTTATACCATTAACTGGACGAACAACATATTTGTTTTCTGTTGCCAATTCTTGAAAATCCTTATTTCCCAATGAAATTTCAAAATTAGAAGCATCTCTAAACACTTTATCAATTGTGGCTTGCGATGGTTCAATCTTTCTAGCAATGGTACCTACTTGCACTGCTTTTTGTGCATCTTTTAGACCTTCTATTTCAATGATATGAAAACCGAACACTGTTTTTACAACTCCAATATCTCCAACCTTACCTCCAAATTCAAAATCATTAAACTCAGGAACCATTGTATTATATGGATGCCAATCGTATCGACCTTCGTTCTCTAAACTTCCTTGATCTGAAGAAAACCGTTTTACCATATCTGGAAATTTCGATTTATCTGCCTTAACAACTGCAAAAATGCTATCTGCCTTTTGTTTAGCTTGAATATCGGTAAGTTTAACTTCTGGATCGGCGCCATTTGCCCCTAAAAATGGAATTAAAATGTGTCTTACTTTTGCAGAATCTGGTATTTGTTTAACGGCTATTAATTTAGAAATTTTAAAATATCCGTTATCTTTATAAGGACCATAAACGTCTCCTACATTCAAGTTAAAAATACTATCGGAAACCGCTGTTGGAAGCGCAGATTTAAACACAAAACGACTATCAAATTTAATGTCTGAATTAGAGTTTATAAAATCTTCATTATCATTGGTCTTTAAAAACCCAGAAACCGTTTCATTAGCTTTAGCAGCTTCATTGTAAACATCTTTGTCATTTAAAATATCTGTTAAAGCTTTTGTAATTTCATTCTCATCTTCAACCGTTGCAACTTCTTTAAATTCCACATAATTAATATCCCTTGAAGCGTCGACTTGATATTGTTTTTTGTGTTTCTCAATATAACTTGAAATATCAGATTTTGTAACGCTTATCGTACTATCTACAATAGAAGAAAATGGAATTTGCACAAATTTTATATCTACCTTATTGCCTTCTAAACGATGTTCTAATTTTCCTTCTTCAAGTGTTCCGGTTAATCCGGCCTTCACTAAATTGAAATAGTTTTGTTGTAAGGCATTTGTTGACAATGATTCCTCGTAACTTACCCAGTCTTGATATCTTTGAGGGGATGTTTCTTTTAAATTTATGATATATTCATTTAGCTTGTTTTCATCAAACAAACCCGCTCCATTTAAAAATTCGGGTGTTGTTGCCAAAGCTGTTTTTAACAAATCCCTCATTTGATCCTTTTCAACTGAAATCCCTAATTTGTTATATTGTGTTTCCAAGACAGCTTGTCTAACTTCTTGATCCCAAACTCTGTTCATTACCTGAGTATTGGTTGCGTTCGGCCCTAATTGTTTTTGTGCTACTTCAACTTTCTCTAAAAATTCGGTTCTCGTGATATCCTTACCATTGATGGTCCCAACAATATTCTGGGATTTTGAAGTAAGTGCATTGCCATTTCTGAACAAATCTGCCAACACAAAAGAAAAAAGTGCGAGCGCAATAATTATTATCAAAAAAAGTGAACGTTGTCTGATTTTATTTAAAACTGCCATTTGTAAACTAAATTATTATAAACCCTTTATGGGCCATTACCTTGTTAAGTTTGTTATTGTTCGAACAACACGATTAATTAAAACGTATCATTAAAATTAATATCAAAAATATTGTGCGCGAAAATACTATTTTCTATTTAATAATAAAAGCAGAAAGACGCTTTAATTACATTACTCTTAAGAAATTAATCTTCTTTTAAAAGCCTTAGTTCTACCATGTCTATTTTAGTGTTTGAAACTTCTAAAACTGTAAACTGAAACATATCAATTACAACCACATGATTTTGCATTGGAATTTCTTCTGTATGATTGACTATTAAACCACCAAGTGTTTCATAATTTTCACCTTCTGGTAAATTAATTTTATAGGTTTCGTTAATATAATCAACTTCTAAACGGGCAGAAAACCGAAAGTTCTTTTCGTCTAATCGCTCTTCAATTAAATCAACGGTATCGTGCTCATCTTCAATTTCGCCAAACAATTCTTCAACAATATCCTCTACTGTCATTATACCAGAAGTGCCACCATATTCATCTAGTACAACCGCTATGCTTTTTCGCTTTTTAATGAGCACGCTTAACACATCTTTAATTAATACTGTTTCTGGCACAAACTCCACTGGAAGGACGATTGATTTTATATCCTTGGGTTTTTTAAACAGCTCAAAAGAATGTACATACCCTAAAATATCATCTATAGTATCTTTATAAACCAATATTTTGGTGCATCCAGACTCTGTAAAAAGCGCATTTAAGGTTTTAATAGAATTATTGAGTTCCACAGCAATAATTTCCGTTCTGGGCACCATGACTTCCCGTGCTTTTACTTCGGAAAACTCAAGAGCGTTTTGGAAAATTTGAATTTCAGTGTCAACGTCTTCATGAGCTTCCACAGACTCCATTTGTTCACTAATATAATTTCCTAATTCTACTTTTGTAAAAGCAAGTTGTAATTGGTCTCCTTCTGTCTTAAAAAATTGTCTTAATACCATATCTGATATCCAAATGACAAAGTCTGAAACAAAACCAAATACCAAATAAAACATATACGCTGGTATTGCTAAAAATTTAATTAATCTATTTGAATAAATTTGAAAAAACACTTTTGGTAAAAACTCGGCAGTAATTAATATAACAAGTGTAGATATTATCGTTTGAGACAATAAGCTTAAATCTGTAAATAGATAATTTAGAATTGTTGAGCTTGATGGAAGCATAGATTGAAACCAATCTACCAATAAATCACCCATAAAAAACCCATATATAACCAATGCTATATTGTTACCAATAAGCATTGTAGCAATATATTTTGAAGGTTTTGCGGTAAGTTTGCTTAATATTTTGGCCAAAAAGCTATCCTGCTTTTTTTCAATTTCAATATGAATTTTATTTGAAGATACATAAGCTATCTCCATTCCTGAAAAAAAGGCCGACAGAATTAAGCAGGTAATGATAATAATTACATCAAGACTCATTTAGTTAGAATTGTCCTTATCTTTGTAGCGTTTATTGAATCTTTGTCTGAAGAAGAACATAAATACAGCTGTTGCGGCTAACAATAAAGACATATAAGCTCTATTCTCACCCCAATTAACAAAGGCATCATACACAAATAATGCTGCGAAAACCAAATAGGCAAATTGAAAAAATTTAGCAACTTTCATGGGAATTTTTTAATCTAATTATGCAAAGATACTTAAAAAAACAATGATGGGAATTTTATTGTTTTTAGTTTATTCCTCCAGTGTAATAATCCCATTTATTTCAAGCACCTCTGCATTAGTGAATTTTGCATCAGAATCAAAGCCGTTACCATTTATTAAATCGGAACCTGTTCTAAAAGTAACTGGTTTATTAGTGAACAACCATTCCTTTTTTTGGTCGTAAAATAACTGGTCGGCAAACAGGGTGTCCTTGCTATAAGTTGCAATGATAACGTGGCCTTGTAAATCCATTAAATCCGTATTGTTATAAACAACGGCATAATCTGATATCACAGTACTTTTGTGGTTATCTTCATCAAATAAGGTTAGGTTTATTCCATCTGTAAACTCATTAAAGGAAAAGTCCCTGTTAGAATAGTCTAACATTTTTGGGCTTAATAGAATAGCTTTTATTTTACCTGAATCGGTATATTTCAAATTTATGTTTTCGGCAACACCAATAGGTTCGTTTTCAGAAATACCAATTTTTTGAACGTCCTTCAAGTTGTTTTTACATGAAAAAAAAATGGTCACAGCGATTGCTGTGACCATAACTACTATCTTATTTGTCTTTATGCTTAACATTTAAATTTTAGGCACGGTAACAGATGTCCCAATCCAACAACCAATATTAATTACTTCTCCTCCATTACCTGCACTAAATATATCTGCTTTAGTAGGGGCTTTCGACATATAGTTTTCAGCAGTTTGTGCAGATGCCGTTTTTAAAGTTGGGTCTTGTCTTCCCGCTTTTCTAGCTTCATCGGCAGCTAACCAAAACACAGCTCTTTTATTAAAGTTAGTATCTCCACAATCGTTGGCACTTGCAGCGTACATGGCTGCGATTGATAAATATGGTCTTCCATTAGATGGGTTTAGCCTAAGTGATTCTCTAAAAAATCCTCTCGCTCTTCCATAGCTGCCTTTAGCTTTTAACTTTAATCCAATTTTATTGTTAAGACTTGCCTTTTTAAAGTTATCTGTTTCCAGCCTAATAGATTCTTCGTAAAAAGAAATGGCCTCATTCGATTTACCTTCTTTATCTTTTAATATTCCTAAATAATATGCAGAGTTTGCCGATGGGCTTAAATCGTGAAAGGCATTTACCAATTTAAAGAATAACGGGTCATCAGTACAATCCTTTTCAGACATTTTCCCTGCAGCTCTTTGTAACCAAACGGCATTTGATTTATTATCTTCAAATCCTTTTTGATATAGTGGGATTAAATTCTCACAATTGGCTCTATCGCCTAATTTTTGATCAATACTTCCAGATATTTGATCATATGCGTTTAAATAGCTTTCATAATATCTTTTAAGTCTTTCTTCTTTGCTGGTCAATTCGGTCCCATTGTCAACTTTAGCAATAAGCGTATTAAGGTTTCCTGAATAATTCTTTACTTCGTCTTCAACTTTTTCAACAACATCATCATATTTATTAAATAAATCTGCCGCTGGCTTTTTACCGGCATCATATAAATCAACCATTAAGGAAAAGTAAGTATATAAACTTTTAGGGTTGGTAAACGTTTCTTTATCTAAATTATAGGCAGCGTCAAAACACGCGTATAATTCTAAATCTGTTTTCCCCAACAACTCTCTATTATCATACATTAATTGGCATGCATTTGCAGCATACTCTCCTTTAGGTGTTTTGCTTGAAAAATTTTCTTCACGCTCTTTCCACATTTTCATTAAATCATTACAAAAAGCTATCTTTTCAGCTCCCGATGATTTTTCAATTTTATCGTCCAATATTTTCTCACCATCAATGTAAATTGCATTATTGAACTTTGGACATTTAGTCCTTACATCCATCCAAGGCTGATACGCCGCGTCAAAATTCTTAGCTTTTACATATTCGTGAAATATAGAAAGTTTGGTCATACATTCTTCATCCTGTTGTGCAAAACCCACAACTCCTGCAAAAAACAAGGTTAATAATAAGGCAATCTTCGTTTTCATGATATTAATTTTATGTTGTTAGTCATATTTTCTTTTTTGGAACCATCTGTCATTCAAAGATAAACTTAATTGGAAATTAACAAAATTCTCTTGAATTAAATTACTGTTTGTTGTTCCTCGTTTTCCAATTTCAACTCCTAAATTTGCGTTTGAGAATACATTCCCTACAGGTAATCCTAAACCAAAAGACATGCCAAACTCTTTAATTGACTCATTATTTATGATTAGCCCCGTTTTCGAATAGTGTAGTCCTGCTCTATAAACCACACGTTTAAAGTATCTGGTAAATGAATTATATTGAGGAATATAGAACCCCCCTAGAGAAATAGTTGACGCGTCTTCATAAGCTGTAGTTGTGCTTGTATATAGTGGGTTAAAAAACTTACTGGTTTGTTCTGCAGTGTATTCTGTACCCACAAACCACTTTAATGGCTTCCCTATACCTGCACCTATGGAAAATTTAGAGGGTAAGGTAAGATTTGTTTGTTTTAAACCAGATGCCTCAAGATCAGAATTAGCTGTATTTGATACAAATTCTTGTCCTGTAGAAGAACTAATTGTTATAGTAGAAAATGAACGCTCGTTATTTGAAGTTAAATCACTTTTTGGTGTATAGGTAATCCCTGAAACAAATTCATATTTGTCTTTTAACATCGTTTTATATGTTAGTCCAACATTTAAATTTATGCCACTTAAATCCGATCTGTTATTTTCTCTTGATTGGTTTAGCAATGGAATTCCATCTATATCATAAACGTATTCAACTGTACTATTTTGAATATTCCCGAAATTATAATCTGCATTAATTCCTATGCTCAAACCTTTTGTTACCAAATATCCCAGTCCAAAATAAACTTTATTTAACCCACCTTCACCTTTAAATCTATTTAATAAAACCCCTTCACTATTTACACTTTCCAATTTATAGCCAACAGAAGTATATGGCATTAAACCGAACCCAAAACCAAACTTCCCAATAGGAATTGAAACAGCAATGTAATCAAATGTTGTAGATTTAGCTTTATCACTACTTGAGCTGCTTTTTAGATTTAAACTTGACTGACTTCCTCCAACGGTATATTTAATGGGTCTGCTCTCTCCATTAAAAAGAGGTGACTCTAGATTTGGAGTTGCATATGAAGCTGGGTTTCTTAAATTTATATGAATACTATCGGTATAAATACTTAAACCACCCATACTTCTATTTTCAACAGTCCCTTTAAATTTAAGACTTCCAATACCATAAAAAGAATAGGGAGAAGCAGTACCTTGTTGAGCGTAACCTTGAATTGCAGAAAGTGCAATAAAAACCAATACAAGTTTTTTTATCATTCGTTTGAATTAATTTGTAAAATATAGTTCAATCCCTCTAAAAGAAAATTAGAGTTCGCAAATATGCTACTTTTTAATTGTTTAGACAAGAAATTAGCATCTCCGCCTGTTAAAATAATTGTTAAATCTTTATATTTTAGCTTATATTGGGAAATAGCCCCTTCAATTTCATTAATTAAACCATAAATAACACCAGAATGTATGGAGTCATTCGTAGAAGAACCTATAATATTTTTTGGCATTTCCAATTCTAATAACGGTAAATTTGCTGTTAAATTATGAAGCGATTGATAACGCATCTTGATCCCTAGCGAAATTGCTCCTCCGAGATAGTCGTTTTTATCAGTAATAAAATCATACGTAATACACGTCCCTGCATCAACAATAAGCACATTACTATTCGGATATTGTTGAATAGAAGCACATACTAACGCAATTCTATCAAGCCCTAATGTTTTCGGTGTTTTATAACAATTTTTGAATGGTAACTTGGTACTCGAATCAATCTGGACTACATCAAAATACTTGTTTATATAAGCAATATCAGAACTTTTTAATTTGCCAACTGATGAAATGATCGCATTTTTAATAGGCACGAACTCTTTTTTTAATAAATCAATTTCTTTTTGAATTAAATCTAACGTACATATTTTTTTATGCAAGAGCTCAGTTTCCTCAAAAACAGCAAGTTTCACAAAAGAATTACCAACATCAATTACTAAATTCATGATAATAAGAAAAGCCGTAAATTTACAAAACCATTTTTTATAATTTTCTTTTGGCGGATAATAAAAATGAATATATATTTGCAACCGCTTTAGCGAGGTACCTTAGCTCAGTTGGTAGAGCAATGGACTGAAAATCCATGTGTCCCTGGTTCGATTCCTGGAGGTACCACTTTTTAAAACTAAAAACCCTTGTAAATGAGATATTTACGAGGGTTTTTTATTATTAGGGGATGAATGAGGGGACGAATTCTTTCATTTTTTAATTAAAGAATCACCTGAAAGAATATATACTATATCTTTAGAAATATGGATTTCTTCCTTTTTTGAACTAAACAAATCTAAAGTGGTTGATATTTGTTGCTGATTTTCATCAAGTATTTTAGATGATGTTATAGAATCTGTTCTCTCCACATGATAGTTTGGAATCCCATTAAAAAAATCTATTACCTCATTTGAAGGGTGTCCATAACTATTTTCACCAACAGAAATAACTATTGGTGTTAATGGATTTCTTTTACGCATACTCCAGAAAGCTTTATTCAGATTTCTTTTAGAACCATGATGTGGCGCTTGGGCAAGTGATATTTTATTCACACCAACCCTTCCATTTTTCCGTTTACCAAGTCTTGAAAGAATATTAGATTCTACGTCTGACGTCAAAATTACAGTTCTTTCATCATTATAAATTTTTAAAACTGTAGATAGCCAATTTGCATTTGGATTGGCTGTACTATCCTCTTCATCGAATGGATATTTAACACCTCGAATGTATTTGTCAATTTCTATAGAAGACGGAGAAAGCACTTCCATAGTAAATTCTTTTCCAAGAGGTATCTTTAAGTGAGGATTGTCATCAATTGCATAAACTTCTAATTGCCCTTTTTTTTTCATGTCTTTAAGTAGTATAAAAAGTTCAAAAAGCTGGGTGTCTCCTTCTATACTTCTTGAAGCTGATTTAAGGTAGTCAGGAGTTGTTTGAGCTGTGTGATAGAAGTGCTTAGTATTAATATTATTATTTCTACAATAATTTAATAGTTCTTTAAAACCTGAAAAATGGTCTTTGTGAGGGTGTGATAGAATCATAAACTCTATCTCTCTTAATTTATTTTCTATAATGTGGTCTAATATGGGATTTTTAGAATTATAAATATTACAGTCGATAATGCCTATTTTAACACCGTAGTCATCTTCCCATTCTAATAGTATGGAATCACCTTGACCTACATCTTTAAAAAAAATTTTAACCACTTAAAACAGTTTTTCATCTAACCCACTGTCTCTAAGTTGTTCCCATTTGTCATTTATTTCGAATAGTTCAAGATTAACTATTCCTTCACCAGGATAAATATCGATTCGTGAAGAGCCAGGATTTATTTTTGTCTTAATAATTATAGGCTTTTTTTCTGATAGTTCATCCAAATGTTCAAAGAAGAATCTTGCGAATTCCCTATGTTCAAATATTTTATTTTCTTTGTCAATAAGACAATCTACAAACACTTTTATATTATTAAAGGAAGCTATTCTGCCTTGAATTGTATTAATCTTTTCCCAAGTTTCATTTGATATAAAATCCCTTCCAATTAATAAGTTATCCAAATAGGTGCGAGAGTCCTCAAATGAATTACTTAGTTTCTCTTTTGAGAAACTTATGTTTGAATCATTTTCCGAACTTTCTAAAGTTACTAATTCATCATCCAATGATATTTCAGATTCAAAACTATTATATTCTGATAAGATATAATGTTTTAAATTGGGTATTTCGTAAGATTTTGACTTTAAAACCCTAGAACTTTTTGTAGTTAAAGTGCTTTCCATAATTTATTAGTAGCTTTTTCCGACCTTATTACTAACTCATTAAATAAATCTTGAGAAACTTCATTAGTCTTTTTTAAATATTTATATTCAGCCATTATACCAACAAAATCAATTTCTTTTAAACTATCAAATTTAACAGGAACTATTGGTCGTTTTAATATTTCTGAAGAATCAAAATAAGGTCCAAACGTTATATATTCTTCTTTGGTCGCTTCCTTACTTTCTAAAATAATAGCAATATCATTCATTTTATCAATAATTCCATTACTTGTTGGCATTAAGGATTTACTTATGAAATAATCAAATAATTTATCCTTTGTAACGTCAAGTTTTTTTATATAGTTAATTGCAAACAAAATATTCTTTATTGAACCAAATTCAGATAATTTTCGTAATTTATCCAAAATGTCTAAAAAAGGCATTTGGAAAGGAGAATTTGGTTCGGTATATTTTGAAATACTATTTTGCCCCTTTATTAATAATCTATCCCAAGCAACAATAATTAGATACTCATCGTCTTCAAAATTCAAAACTAAACGCTCTTCTAAAGAGTTTTGGTTTTCAACACTTATACTTTGAGCTAATTTAACATATGGTGCTATAATTTTTCTGCCTATTTGAGAAAAATTTAATATATGGCTATAGCGTATTTCAAATTGGAATACTGTTACTATTGAGTTCATTTGATTTAAATAATCATATAACGGAATATCAAATATAAACTAAAAAATTAAAAAGTTTTGATTTTAAGTGTTTTTCTGACATTATTTTAATTGTTTAATGATAAGTTTTTAAATAGTAAATGCTAATTATATTATACTTACTTCTATTTTTATCATCAAATGTTATGCAAAAAAAATAACTGAACAAAATCAGGAAAATAAAAAGCATATATGATATAGATTTAATATTAGATTTCAATTTGTTAAAAACATAAAATCCTTTTTATTAATTTTAGCTATCATTTTGTTTTTATCATCAAGTCTTTTGTAAAGAGGTAATGTGTTTCTGTTTAAATCAATCATTTTAACATTAATTACTGGGCTTTTACGGTCTTTATCTATAATCTCTTTGGTTATTGCGTTAAGTCGTTTAAATTGGTCTGTAAATTCGGTTGACGTATAAAAGTCCGTGTATAGCTCTGATACTCTTTTCGAACAATTCCAAATTTGTGACTTAAACTTTGAATTATTCTTAGTAACATACTTTGTTACATAAGAAGTTATTCTTTTAATGTTGTTTGCGTTTAATTGTTTAACATCAAATGCTGACGAGGGTTTAAAATCTTTAACTCTTGGGATAATGCCGTTTTTTTGTTGAAGCGCTAACCAATAATTCCACCATTTTTCAATTTTCCAAAATTAAGTCTAAAAATATAATAATTTTGTCGTTCCGACAAAGGAGGAACCGCATTGATTTTCAATAGATTCTTCATTTCGTTTCACTCCATTCTGAATGACAAAAATAATATTATGAATGAATACGGACATTCAATAAAAATATATTTTTATAAGCTAATATTTCTGAGAATTTCAAAAATTAAGTCTTGTTCAGCATTTCTAGGAACTGAAAACTTTATCACATGAATGTTCTATATGAAGCAAATAAAACTTCTCCAATCACTTGATAATTACTAAATTTTTATAATTTTGAACTAAACAAAAAAATTGATATATGTCAATTTTTTTTGTAACTTTAAGAACCAACCTATAAATTATTTATAATGACTGGCATTTATAAATACTTAATTATTAAGCCTTTAAAGCTTGTCGTCCAATTCCATCAAAACGATTTGACTTTTAATGGTATAAAAAAACTTAAACAATCCATTATTGACGATCCTGAGTATAATTCCAATTATAATTTTATCATTGATTTAAGGCTTGCTAATATAAAAATGGATCAAAATGAACTTCATCTTTACGGAGATTGGGTTGAAAGTATATTGAATGACGAAAAAAAACATTTGTCACTTTTAACATTAAACTCGCGACAAGTTATTAGTGCTTTACTATTCAAATTAAATGATAACTTTAAAAACTTGCATTATGATGTTTTTAGCACCATGGAGGGAGCACTTACCCATGTAGATGTCGATATCTCTAATATGCCATTTGTGGAAAGTGAAATTGACAAACTGAAAGTTGAAGTTTAACTTTATTTCTTTCTAAAACTTTTGTTAAGTACTCCTAAAACCTCCGACTTATAGTATTAGATTTATATCTTTATTGAAAAATTCTTATTAATGCAAAAAACATATTACGATCCAGCAGACCTCAAAAAATTTGGAAAAATTTCTGACTGGAATGAAGAACTCGGTAAAAAATTCTTTGATTATTACGGAAAAGTTTTTGAAGAAGGCGCCTTATCGGAAAGAGAAAAATCACTTATAGCCTTAGCCGTCGCGCATACCATTCAATGTCCTTATTGTATTGACGCTTATACTGGAGATGGTTTACAACGGGGAATTACCAAGGAAGAAATGATGGAGGCTCTTCATGTGGCTGCTGCAATTCGTGGTGGTGCATCACTAGTTCATGGCGTACAAATGATGAATAAAGTTAATAAACTTGACATGTAAGGTTTGTTAATTTAAACGTCTTATTATATTCATCTCAAATCCTTTCACAAAATTGGTAACAACATCTTTACATAAACGCAAAAGCGACTTAGCAGATAGCAACAGACAACTTGAAATATTATCCAATGGCATTTTTAAAAGTGGTGATTTGCCAAAATTTTCAAATAAAATTGCAGAAACAAATCAGTTTCCTTTAAAAGCTAAAACATTAGAAGTCCTACAAATAAATGTAGGTTATATGTGCAATCAAGTATGTGAGCACTGCCATGTAGATGCTGGTCCCGATCGAAAAGAAATCATGACCAAGGAAACCATGTTACAATGTTTGGAAGTCATTAAAAAAACTGGTGCACATACTGTAGATTTAACCGGAGGTGCTCCAGAAATGAATCCGAATTTTCGCTGGTTTGTTGATGAAGCCTCTAAAGTTGGGATTCAAGATTTTATTGTTCGCTCTAACCTTACCATTATTAAAGCAAACAAGAAATTCGCCGATTTACCGGAGTTTTTTAAATCCCATAATGTTCATGTCGTTTCGTCAATGCCACATTGGACGCAAGGAAAAACAGATAAGCAAAGAGGAACGGGTGTTTTTAATCAATCTATTGAAGCCTTAAAGGAATTAAATGCCATTGGCTACGGAATGCCAGATAGCACATTGAGAATGGACTTAGTTTATAATCCATCAGGGGCTTTTTTACCAGGAAATCAGACATCCTTAGAAAAAGAATTCAAAAAAGCCTTATTAGAAGATTTTAATATTCATTTTCATGATTTATTTGCTATCACTAACTTACCGATAAGTCGCTTTTTAGATTATTTAATAGCCTCTGATAATTATGAAGATTATATGTATTCATTGGTAGAAGCCTATAATCCAGCAGCCGTTAAAAATGTGATGTGTACTAATACACTCTCCGTTAGTTGGGATGGTTATTTATATGATTGTGATTTTAACCAAATGCTGCAATTACCTGTTAATAGTAAAGTTAATCATATCTCAGAATATAATGAAGCTTTACTTTTTAACCGAGATATTGTTATTTCTCAACATTGTTATGGCTGTACAGCTGGTGCAGGAAGTAGTTGTCAAGGAAGTGTAGCTTAATTATGAAATTTAGAATCTCCATTTTATTGTTTTTTTTGGTGTTTGTTTCAAATGCTCAAAATTCCATTTCTGAATTATTAAAGCGTCACAACACTAAAAACATACCCTATATAACCGTTCAGGAATTAGCTATGCCAAAAACACAAGCTATCATTTTAGATGCACGAGAAAAAAATGAATTTAATACAAGCCACTTAAAAAATGCTCTTTTTGTTGGGTATAATGGATTCAACATAGATTCTGTTCTTCAAATAATTCCAAATAAAACAACCAAAATTGTTGTTTATTGCTCTCTAGGAATTCGCTCTGAAACAATTGCCACTAAACTCAAAAAAAACGGCTATACCAGTGTTTATAATCTTTATGGCGGTATATTTGAATGGAAAAATAATAATTTTCCTGTTTACGATTTTGAAAATAAGGAAACTAACAAGATTCATGTATTTTCAAAAGAATGGAGCAAATGGTTAAAAAAAGGGATTAAAGTATTTTAATATGGGACTATTTAGCACAAAGGGCTCTGAATCTGATAATGAGTTAGCAACCAATTTTTATTTTCCAACTTCAAAAAACGCCCTTATAATTTTTACCAGAAATCCAGAACTCGGAAAATGTAAAACGCGCTTAGCACAAACTATTGGGGATGAAGCTGCTTTAAACATTTATACGTATTTACTTAAACATACAGCAGATGTTTCAAAAAACACGAAAGCCGATAAATATGTATTTTATTCAGAAAATATTATAAAAGAAGATTTATGGAACACTGATTTTTTTAGAAAAAAATTACAACAAGGTTCAGATTTAGGGATACGTATGGAAAACGCTTTTTCAGAATTATTTCAACTGGGCTATGAAAAAATTATCATTATTGGTAGTGATTTATTAGACCTAAAAACCGAAGAAATTGATGATGCCTTTCAAATATTAGCTAATAATGATGTTGTCATTGGACCTGCAAAAGATGGCGGCTATTACCTTTTGGGAATGAAAACCTTGGATTCAAATATTTTTAAAAACAAAAAATGGGGCACATCAACAGTGCTCAAAGACACCTTAAATAATATTGAAAATAGTAGCTTTAGCTTACTAGAAGAGTTAAACGATATTGATACCTTTGATGATATAAGACCTTATCAACAACTTAAAAAATTTTACATTTCCAATGATTAAATATATTACTGAAACCACTGATTATCTTGTCTCCAAAGGATTTGAAAATCCTGAAGTAGGCATTATTTTAGGGACAGGTTTAGGACAACTTATTGATGAAATTGAAATCCTTCATGAAGTAAGTTACAACCACATACCTAATTTCCCCACTGCAACCGTTGAATTTCATAAAGGAAAACTTATCTATGGAATTTTAGAAGGTAAAAAGGTGGTGGTTATGCAAGGTCGTTTTCATTTTTATGAAGGCTACTCCTTGCAAGATGTCACATTTCCTGTTCGTATTATGGAGCAACTAGGTATTCATACATTATTAGTGTCAAATGCAGCTGGAGCCATTAACCCAAACTTTAAGAAAGGAGAATTAATGTTGATTGAAGACCATATCAACTTACAAGGAAGTTCGCCTTTGGCCTTTAAAGGTGTTGAATATTTAGGAGAACGATTTACCGATATGAGTGCACCATACAACCCAGAAATTAATTCAACGTTTGAAATGATTGCAAAAAAGCATCATATCCCGTTGCACAAAGGCGTTTATGCCAGTGTCGTTGGCCCCCAACTTGAAACACGTGCCGAATACAGAATGCTTAAAACTATTGGCGCCGATGCCGTTGGGATGAGTACGGTTCCTGAAATTATCGTAGCGAATCATTTAAAAATAAAAGCCGCAGCCGTGTCAGTTTTAACCGATGAATGCGACCCAGATAATTTAAAACCTGTTAACATCACAGAAATTCTTGCAATGGCAGGAAAAGCAGAACCAAACATGATTACATTATTTAAGGAATTAATAAAAACATTGTAAAATAGTTGTCAGTGTTCAGTCACAGTTTGGAGTAATTGCAAGTTAAACTCGGGCCTAACAGCGAAGCGTTCTAACATCTAATAATATAATAAATGAGCTATTTAGAAGCAACACACGATTTATACAAAGAAGCAGCACTTACACCAGATATTGGTTTATGCTGTACAACGAATCCAATTTGGGAATTGCCTGGTTTAAAAATTCCCAAAATAATGCAGGAAATGAATTATGGTTGTGGTAGTACGGTACATGCTCGTGATTTAACCAATGACCCTAAAATGCTTTATGTAGGTGTTGGTGGTGGCATGGAATTGTTGCAATTTTCATATTTCAATAGGCAAAAGGCTGGTGTTATTGGAGTTGATGTGGTTCATGAAATGCTTGACGCATCTCGTAAAAATTTTATAGAGGCGGAAGCCTTAAATCCATGGTTTAAAAGTGATTTTGTAGAACTCAAAAAGGGGGACGCCATGAACTTGCCAATAGAAGACAATTGCATTGACGTAGCAGCTCAGAATTGTTTGTTTAATATTTTTAAAGCAGACGATTTAAAACAAGCGATTGCCGAAATGTATCGGGTACTAAAACCTCATGGCAAATTAGTAATGAGCGATCCAACCTGTGAACAACCCATGAATGATGTTCTTAGAAATGACAGTAGGTTACGCGCCCTGTGTTTAAGTGGTAGTTTACCAATTGCAGAATATATAAAAACTTTAACTGATACTGGATTTGGAACCATTGAAATAAGAGCTAGAAAACCATATCGTATTCTTAGTCCAAAGCAGTACCCGACAGATGCGTTGATTTATATTGAATCTATTGAAGTAGCGGCTATTAAAGACCCCATGCCAAGTGATGGCCCATGTGTTTTTACTGGTAAAGCAGCTATTTATTTTGGAGATAATGATTTTTTTGATGACAAAAAAGGACATATTTTGTTAAAGAACCAGCCTTTAGCTGTTTGTGACAAAACAGCTGGTGCCTTATCAGAACTTAATAGAGATGATATTTTTATAAGTGAGTCTACCTTTCATTATGATGGTGGAGGTTGCTGTTAAATTCTAATAGTTATTAACTTATTATATGGAAAAATATATAGATATAATTATAAAATCCTATTCTGGTTATTGGAATTACCTTAAATACGAATTGATTCAAATTAACCATTGGGATAATTACTTTTATGGCTTAATACTAATTTCCTTAATAGTTTGGAGCTTAGAAATACTGTTCCCTTGGCGAAAAAATCAATCGGTTTTTAGAAAGGATTTCTGGTTGGACACCTTTTACATGTTTTTCAATTTCTTTATTCTTAATTTAATTGTTCTAATTGCCCTTTCAAATATAGTAGCAGAATTTTTTAACGATATTTTAAAGACTGTTGGCTTGTCCATAGCTGGTTTTCAACTATTCGATGTCGACAATTTGCCTAAAATTTTAGGCTTATTCGTGTTTTTTATTGTTTCAGATTTTGTCCAGTGGAATACGCACCGATTATTGCATCACGTTCCCTTTTTATGGAATTTCCATAAAGTACATCACTCCGTAAAGCAAATGGGTTTTGCAGCACATATGAGATATCATTGGATGGAACCCGTTGTTTATAAGTCCTTATTATATATTCCTCTAGCTATTATTGGTGGCTTTAATGCTCAAGATGTAGCCATTATTTATTTTTTCAATATAGCTATTGGTCATTTAAATCATGCTAATTTAGGTTGGAATTATGGCCTTTTTAAGTATATTTTCAACAATCCTAAAATGCATATTTGGCATCACGCCAAAACATTACCTAAACACTCAAGTTTCGGCGTTAACTATGGCATCACATTAAGTCTTTGGGATTACATTTTTAAGACAAATTATATTCCTTATAATGGAAAAGATATTGAATTAGGTTTTGAAGGCGATGATCGTTTTCCCAAGGATTTTGTGAATCAGGAATTGTATCCTTTAAACAGAAAACAATGAAACCAATAATCACTTTTTTTGTTTTTTTTGTTTAAGTAATGTTGTGCGTAGTCAACATTTTGACAATTCACAATGGACCTCTATTTTACAAAATCATGTTTCAAATGATGGCCATGTTGATTATAAAGCCATCACATTAAATACCAAAAAACTTGATACTTATCTAAATTCATTCTCCAAAGTTACGCCTAACAATACTTGGACAAAAAACGAAACCTTAGCCTTTTGGATTAATGCTTATAACGCCTTTACAATAAAGCTAATTATAGATAATTACCCCATAAAAAGTATCAAAAACATTAAAAACCCTTGGGATAAAAAGTTTATTAAAATAGGTACACAAACCATGTCGTTAAACCATATTGAACACGATATTCTAAGAAAAATGAGCGAGCCACGAATTCATTTTGCAATTGTTTGTGCGTCTGTTTCATGCCCAAGGTTACAAAACGAAGCTTTTAGTGCTTCAAAATTAGATTCACAATTAGATAAAGCAGCTTTTGAGTTTTTGTCTGATTTTACAAAGAATAATATAACAGAAAACAACCTTAGCCTATCAAAAATTTTTCAATGGTTTTCAAAAGATTTCAAACAAAAGGGCGATCTGATTCATTTCTTAAACCTATATGCCCAAGTTAAAATTTCAAAGAATGCTAAAATTAAATTCAAAGATTACAACTGGAATTTAAATGACTAAAATTTCAATCATTATTCCCATTTTAAATGAAGCAGAAACTATAGAAAATCTGCTTAATTATCTTATAAAAACTTTTTGTTATTCACTTAAAACATATTTTTGGAAATAATGGTAATGAATTGTATGCCTATTACAAAAAACATATTTCCTAATATTTTAAATAAAAATCGCTGATTATTTTTTCTGCCGGTTTATTTTGAGGGGTAAAACGTGAGTTGTCTTTTCCACCGGCAAGCTCCTGATTGTGGTACCATTTCCAAACAAATCCGCCGGCAATCCAGTCTTCATCCCAAAAAGTTTCAAAAAATGCTTGCAATGCATTTGTTTGCGCTTCTAAATTCACACTATCCATCTCTCTGTCGGCACGCCAAGGTGCTTTACCTGTGAAATTGACACTTCGATATCCAAATTCAGTAAATAAAATTGGCTTTTTTAATTCATTGCAAAACTTTTTCATTTCACTTTTCCAACGTTCTAATCCCAATTTGCAAGCTTCAACTGTAGGTGTTTTTAAATCACTAACTGGAAAATACCCATCAATACCTATATAGTCCAAATCATCCCAAAAAGGGGTTCGATTATATTCGTTCCAATTAGCCGCATAGGTTAATTTTCCTTTATAAACCTTTTTCACTTCTATAATTAGCCTCTTCCAATAGATCGGTCGTTCATCAATAAAACTTTCTAATTCCGTACCAATACAAAAAATTTCTACATGGGTTTCCTGAGCTGTTTTAGCATAATCTAAAATAAACGTAGTGTAAGAGTCTTCTAAAATCTTCCAATCCTCTTCAGTTTTCATTCTAATTTCTCCAGTAAATTCTCCTCTCCACACCCAAATTTGAGGCTTCATCATAATTTGAATCCCTTCTTTCTTTAGGGCATTAATATATTGCTTGACTCCGGTTTTGGTTTCTCCAAACCATTGCCTGCTCGAGTTATATTGTATTTCGGGATGCGCTAATTCACGAATAAAGCCAAAAGGCATAACCGATGCATAATTTGCATGGATATTTAATACGGGTTTTATGTGTTTTTCTGAAATGGAATCTTTAGAAGCCACGTAACTAACGCCATTTATCTTTGATGGATGCAGACTTGTCATCGCGCAGTTGCACAATAAAAAGAACAAACAAATAGTATAAATTAGCTTCATAAGTTTAAATTAATTTCTAAATTTAAGCAAACTGATGATATGTTATTAAGGTTTTAACAAATCTTGCGACAAAACAATAAATACAAAAACCGCTTATGGAGCACGTTGTTATAATTGGAAACGGAATTTCAGGCATTACTGCAGCCAGACACATTCGTAAACTTTCTGACAAACAAATTACCATTGTCTCTGTTGAAACAGATTATTTTTTCTCTCGTACTGCATTGATGTATGTGTACATGGGACACATGAAGTTTGAACATACACAACCTTATGAAAATTGGTTTTGGAAAAAAAATCGCATCGATTTAAAAAAGGGTTACGTTGAAGATATAAATATTGAAAACAAAAACCTTCTTTTTGCTGATGACAGCAACTTGCACTATGACAAACTTATTATTGCCACAGGAAGCAAACCCAACAAATTTGGTTGGCCAGGACAAGATTTAAAAGGTGTTCAAGGCTTGTACACAAAGCAAGATTTGGAAAATCTCGAGGTATATGCCCCAAACAACAAAGTGTGCAAACGTGCTGTGATCGTTGGAGGTGGATTGATAGGGATCGAACTTGCTGAAATGCTTAATTCCAGGAATATTCCAGTAACTTTTTTAGTGCGTGAAAACAGTTTTTGGGATATGGTACTTCCTGATGGTGAAAGCCAAATGCTGAACCGACATATTAAAAACCATCATATCGATTTGCAACTGTCTTCCAATTTAAAAGAAATTGTTTCTGATGAAAATGGTCATGTAAAATCAGTGATCATTGAAGAAACTGGTGAAGAGATTCTATGCGGTTTTGTTGGATTGACTGCTGGTGTTACACCAAATATTGAATTTATTAAAACGTCAAGTATTGAAACAAATCGGGGTGTTTTAGTGAACAGATATTTAGAGACTAATATTCCTTGTGTTTATGCCGTTGGAGATTGTGCAGAACAGCATGAGGCCATTGGAAACCGCAAACCCATTGAAGCCGTTTGGTACACAGGGCGCATGATGGGTGAAACTATTGCGCAAACCATTTGTGGTAATAAAATGTCATACAATCCAGGTCACTGGTTCAACTCTGCTAAGTTTTTTGATATAGAATACCAAACCTATGGTTGGGTTTGGCCGCAACCAAAAGAAAACCATGCGCATTTTCATTGGAAACATGATGATGACACTAAATGCATTACCATCGAATATGATAGGCTTACTAATGAGTTTAAAGGCATCAATACGTTTGGAATTAGGATGAAACATGAAATTTTCGACAGATGGCTTACAGAAAAACAAAGTGTCGATTATGTTATAAATAATCTGACCGAAGCCAATTTTGATCCAGAATTTTATAAAAATTTTGAAAAGGATATACTAGGTGTTTATAAAAACAGAAAAACCATTTTAACTTAAAAACGTCCCAGACCTCACAGGTTTTAAAAACCTGTGAGGTCTCTCAAAACTCAACTATGAGCAACAAATTAAACCATAGCATGTCATTGGCAAAACCCGAGGCCAATACACTTTCAACAACTCAAAAAGGAGCTCTGGGCTTAGGGTTTACAGGGCTATTTATTTTAATATTGGCATTGTTAAACACGAGTTTTCCCAACAAGGGGTTGTTTTTAACAATATCTATGTTGTTCATTTTTGCCGGCACAATGCTTTTTGCAAATGCCGCTTATTTAAACAAATCAAAAGGCATTAAAAATGATGGTGTCTGGTTTAAATCATTTATCACAAGGGGAGTTACCGGATGGCTGACAGGGGTGTTTTTGACCTTATTTTACATTGCGCTTTATTTTTATCCCGAGTTGCTTGGTCTGGGAATAAATGGCAATCCAAACACAGGGTTGGTTTCCCTTTTCGATCCTTTTAGCAAACTCTTAAGCGGCCGGCCGGCAAGTCAGTGGTTTGTTTATGGCACACTATATACCGTTGCCATTTTAGTGTTTGGCTATAAGTTCATGTTAAAATACCGTCATAATCGCTATCAGCAAATCAGGACAGGGTCTGTCATGTTTTTCCAATTGATTTTTGCGTTTTTGATCCCGGAAATCATGTATCGGTTAAACAGTACTTTACCGTATTACGATCTTAAAAGTATTTGGCCATTGAACTATTATAATTTTGAACAATATAGAATAGATGGTTTTATAAATTCAGGGACTATAGGATTGGCCTTATTGCTTTTCGGTATCCTTTCAATTTTTGTAATCTCACCAATCCTAACCTATAAATATGGCAAACGATGGTATTGCTCCTGGGTTTGTGGCTGTGGCGCATTGGCCGAAACTGCTGGAGACCCGTTTAGGCATTTGTCTTCAAAAAAAGTTTCGACCTGGAAATTTGAGCGTTGGCTTATTCATGCTGTTTTGGTCTTTGCCGTGATCATGACCACTGCTGTGGTATATACCTATTTGGGTTACGATTCCAATGCCTATTGGCTCACCAAAGATGTGTTTTTAATAAGTGTGGCAGTACTGCTCACTCTTGTATTTACCTGGGCAATGGCATTTAAGCGGAAAGCTTTGGGGAAAGATGCGCTTTATGGTGCCATAGGTTATTTTATTATCATTGCCACTTTAATTGCCTTGCACTACTTTTCGAGCGGTACCAAACTATTTATTTTTGAGGCCGAAACATTGCGCTCATCTTATGGGTTTTTTATTGGCGCTATTTTTTCAGGAGTTATCGGCACAGGGTTTTATCCTATTTTTGGCAACCGTGTCTGGTGCAGGTTTGGTTGCCCTTTTGCTGCAATTTTAGGATTTCAGCAACGTTTATTTTCAAAATTCAGGATTACCACCAATGGTGGGCAATGCATTTCATGTGGCAACTGCTCAACTTATTGCGAAATGGGAATTGATGTGAGGGCCTATGCGCAAAAAGGAGAAAACATTGTCCGTTCAAGTTGTGTTGGTTGCGGAATTTGCAGCGCCGTTTGCCCTAGAGGGGTTTTAAAACTAGAAAACGGGGACCTAGAAGGTCGCATCAATTCGAGAGATATTTTACTGGGTAATGATGTAAATCTAATAGATTTAATAAAAAATTAAGAAATTCATAAAAGTATCGTACTTTTGCTCCGTGAAAGTTAAAACTTTATGCCCATCATAAAAGTCATCATCCCTGCTTATAATGAAGAAGATTCTATAGCAAATGTTATTTATGATATCCCAAAAATTGTAAATGAAATCATAGTCATTAACAATAATTCTATTGATGAAACGGCAAAAAATGCCACTAAAACGGGTGCGACTGTATTAACTGAAACAAATAAAGGATATGGCTTTGCCTGTTTAAAAGGAATGGATCATATCGCAACCCAGTCTAAAAAACCAGATATTGTGGTGTTTTTAGATGGGGATTATAGCGATTATCCACAAGATCTTATAAAACTAATCAAACCCATTATAGAAGATAATATTGATTTGGTTGTAGGAGCACGTATAAAAGCATTAAGAGAGCCCAATTCCATGATGCCACAACAGGTATTTGGCAATTGGCTGGCAACATTTTTAATGAAACTATTATATGGTGGACGGTTTACAGATTTAGGCCCATTTAGAGCTATAAAATATCAAAAGTTATTAGATTTGCACATGGAAGACAAGACCTACGGATGGACTGTTGAAATGCAATTAAAAGCTTTAAGGCAAAAATTGTCTTATATAGAAGTTCCTGTAAAATATAAACGAAGAATTGGGGTCTCAAAAGTTTCAGGAACTATAAAAGGTAGTATCTTTGCAGGCCTTATTATTTTAGGTTGGATTTTTAAATACAGTATTAAAAAATGATTTTTGTTACCCTTACTATAGTTATTTATACCATCGCACTCTTACTCATTTTTATGTATGCATTGGCACAACTTAACTTGTTATTTAATTATTTAGCCTCTAAAAAACATATCGACGATTCTATAAAATTTGATTTTTCAAATCCAGATGAAATTCCGTTGGTGACCATACAACTTCCTGTTTACAACGAAATGTATGTTATGGATCGGCTTTTAGATAATATTGCATTACTCGATTACCCTAAAGATAAGTTGGAAATTCAGGTTTTAGACGATTCAACAGATGAAACAGTTAAAACCACATGGGATCATATTGAAAAACTAAAACAAACGGGGCTAGATATAAAACAGATTACGAGAACAGATAGGACCGGCTTTAAAGCGGGAGCTCTTAAAGAAGGTTTAAAAGTTGCCAAAGGTGAATTTATAGCTATTTTTGATTCTGATTTTCTCCCAAAAAGTGATTGGTTAAAACGTACCATACCATATTTTAAAAATGAAGAAATAGGCGTTGTACAGACCCGTTGGGGACATATTAATAGAAACTACTCGATACTTACTAAAATTCAGGCCTTTGCCTTAGACGCTCATTTTACCTTAGAACAAGTTGGAAGAAACAGTAAAGGTCATTTTATTAACTTTAATGGAACTGCTGGCGTTTGGAGAAAATCTTGCATATTAGACGCTGGGAATTGGGAAGGAGACACCTTAACGGAAGACCTCGATTTAAGCTATAGAGCACAACTTAAAAAGTGGAAATTCAAATACCTTGAAAATGTTGAAACCCCTGCTGAACTTCCCATTATTATAAGTGCAGCAAGATCTCAACAATTTAGATGGAATAAAGGTGGGGCCGAAAATTTTAAAAAAATGCTTTGGCGTGTACTAAAGAATGAGAACATTTCAACTAAAACAAAAATTCACGGTATATTACATTTGCTAAATAGTACCATGTTTTTAAATGTTCTAATTGTTGCCGTTTTAAGTATTCCAATGCTATATATTAAAAATGAGTATGCTCATTTAAAACCATACTTTTATGTCATGAGCTTTTTTGTTATAAGTACCATTATATTCTTTATTTGTTATTGGATTATGTACAAAAACATTTTTGGAAGTGGCATTAAAAATTTCATCAAATACATTGGTATGTTTTTTACCTTTTTCTCTATTGCCATGGGCTTTTCATTACATAATACCATTGCTGTTCTTGAGGGTCATTTTGGCAAAAAAAGTGAATTTATTAGAACTCCAAAGTTTAATATAAACTCGTTAAAAGATAGTTGGAAAAACAATCAATATATTAAAAAAGGAATTTCTATCCATGTTGTTTTTGAAGGTCTATTAATGCTTTATTTTGCATTTGGAATGTATAGTGCTTTTATAGTGGGCAACCAAGGTGGTGATTTTGGTTTATTTCCATTTCACCTCATGTTGTTCTTAGGTTTTGGTTATGTGTTTGTGAAAAGTATATTCTCAAAAGCATAATTTTTAAAAGTTAGAAAGTTACATCTAAATCAAGTTCCTCATTACCACGTCTTATCCTTACTTTGGTTGTTGTCCCTTTTTCAAATTTTCCAAGGCATTTCATATAACTCATCATATCCTCGACCTCATAATCACCCATTTTAATCACAATATCCCCTTTTTGCATCCCAGCATGTTGGGCAGGCTTGTCTTCACTAATTCCATCAATACGCATACCTTTACCATTGAACAAATAGTCTGGAACAACACCTAAAGTTACTTTAAATGCGGGTACTTCCTCACTTTCATTTTTAGTTTTTCTAAATGCCAGTTTGCCATCATCATTCAACTCCGTTACTATGGATAGAATAAACTGAGTTATTACCTCCATCCCTTCATAATTCAATTTATCAATATCATCAGAGGGCCTATGATAATCGACATGCTGTCCTGTAAAAAAGTGTAAAACAGGTATGTCCATTAAATAAAAAGAAGTGTGGTCGCTAGGCCCAACGCCAGACTCTTTTTCAGTAATCTTTAATTCCCCTTTATTGGCAAAAAGAATTTGTTTAAAAATAGGAGCCGTTCCTACCCCGTAAACAGCCATGGCTTTCTCATTATTTAAGCGACCAACCATATCCATATTAAGCATGTAATCTGCCTTTTTTAAATTGATAGTTGGATGTTTAACAAAATAGTTTGAGCCTAATAACCCCATTTCCTCTCCTGAAAATGCAATAAACAAATAGTTGTTTTTAGTATTGACATTTTTAAGTTTATTTATTAAATGGAGCATTACAGCTACTCCGCTTGCATTATCATCGGCGCCATTGTGTATTTCAGGAGTTTCACCTCTATATAAAGATCCTTCTATTCCCATTCCTAGATGATCATAATGTGCCCCTATTATAACCGTGTTTTCGGCATTATTATTCAAATATCCCACAACATTCCTTCCAGTTACCGTACTATCTTCAGATTTGTTCACATACGTTACATTTCCATGGGGATCACTCTTGTCTTTAAATGAAAACTCTTGGAAATAGCCATTCGTGCCTTTTGGCTCTAGCCCTAAGTTTTTGAATCTATCAGCAATATAATCAGCAGCCATAACCTCATAAGGTGTTCCCGTTTGTCTTCCATGAAGACTATCAGATGCCAAAACAGTAACATCATCTTTCATGGTTATTTCTATAGGCTTTACTTCTTTACACGATATAAATAACACAATTGCTAACAAGATATAAATTGGCTTCATAAGAATGATTTTATTAAGTTTGATAAAATTTTGAATAACTGATCAATCCATAAGCAAGAATGCTTATTTTTATATAAAAATAGCTTAAAAATGAAATTCATCATAATTATATCCGTTTTTTTATGTTTTCTTTCCTGCAAAAATGACAAGGCTAAAGAAAAACCAATTAAAGAAGTTGCTACCAAATTAACTTTAGAAACAAAAAAAGATTCCTTGATTTTTCTGGAAGAAAAACATTTCAAATCCATAAAACAAATCACTTTTGGAGGTGATAATGCTGAAGCTTATTGGAGTTTTGATGACAAGCAATTGGTTTTTCAATCAAACTATAAAAATTGGGGCCTTAATTGTGATCAAATATTTTTAATGAATTATGGCGATACGTTTAAAGACTCTCAACCTAAAATGATCAGTACAGGAAAAGGACGCACAACCTGTTCCTACTTTCTACCAGACAACAAACATGTTGTATATGCCTCAACCCATTTAGATGATGAAAACTGTCCTGAAGTTCCGTTACGAAAAAACGGAAAATACGTTTGGCCAGTATATGATTCGTTTGATATTTTTGTTGCTGACTTAGAAGGAAATATAACCGCACAACTCACCAATGAACCTGGTTATGACGCTGAAGCAACCGTATCGCCAAAAGGTGATAAAATTGTGTTTACATCAACCCGTAGTGGCGATTTAGAGCTTTACACCATGAACATTGATGGTAGCGATGTGAAACAAGTAACCAATGAACTAGGGTATGATGGTGGCGCCTTCTTTTCACCCGATGGAACCAAATTGATTTTCCGTTCGTCAAGACCAAAAACAGACCAAGAAATAAAAGCCTATAAAGACCTTTTGGCAGATGGATTGGTAGAACCCACTAACATGGAATTATATATATGCAATGTAGATGGCAGTGAACTAAAACAAATAACCAATTTAGGAAACGCCAATTGGTGTCCTTTTTTTCTTCCTTCTGGGAAAAAAGTGTTATTCTCTTCAAATTTCGAAGCTGAAAGAGGATTCCCATTCAACTTATACATGATTGACATCGATGGGAAAAATTTGGAACGTGTTACCCATAGTGAAACTTTTGACGCATTCCCTGTATTCTCAAACAATGGCAAATATTTAGCCTTTTCATCAAATAGAAATAATGGCGGTGGAAGAGATACCAATCTCTTTATTGCAGAATGGGTAGATTGATATCGTTTTTAATTAATTATAAATCTTCTTGTTTTATTAAATTTCCACTAAGTACATGACGAAAATTAATTTTGAGAAATAAGCTATTCGTGGTTTTCAGGATAACCAAGACCTCACAGGTTTTAAAAACCTGTGAGGTCTACATAGCGAACAAATTTTAGTACGCTTAAAATAAGTTGTTTATATTTCTATTCTGATTTTTTGTCAGGTACTAAAAAATTTCTATTGATTTTATTAATTTTCGGGGTTAACCAATAAATAAAAAGTAATGTTTACTGCCTTTATCAATATGAGTATCTTTGCTATATCAGTTAACAATTCAGACGAAGAATGAAAGACTACAAACCAAAAAAAAGATTAAGTGCTCAAACCTATATCGATGGTATTCTAAATGGAGAAAGAGTTATTCTTTCAAGAGGCATTACAATCATAGAAAGTGATTTAGAAAGTGATAAAAAACTAGCCAAAGAGATTATTCAAGCCATATTACCTTCCTCTGGAAATTCTATAAGAATAGGCATTACAGGAGTTCCAGGAGTTGGTAAAAGCACCTTTATTGAATCTTTTGGTAAACTCCTTATTAATCAAGGCTATAAAGTTGCCATTCTATCTATAGACCCAAGCAGTCAACGTTCTAAAGGCAGTATATTAGGCGACAAAACCCGAATGGAAGAATTAAGCAATTTAGAAAACGCTTACATTCGTCCTTCTGCTTCTGGTTCTACACTTGGTGGAGTAGCAAATAAAACTGCCGAAAGCATGTTGCTTTGCGAAGCTGCAGGTTATGATGTTATTCTAATTGAAACCGTTGGCGTCGGGCAATCTGAAACTGCTGTGCATGGCATGACCGATTTTTTCTTACTGTTGATGTTAGCCGGTGCGGGCGACGAGCTTCAAGGTATTAAAAAAGGCATCATGGAAATGGCCGATATGGTGGTTATCAATAAAGCAGATGGCGACAATATTCGTAAAAGTGAACTGGCACGATTGCAATACCAAAATGCGTTGCATATTTTTCCGCAATCGGAATCGGGTTGGAAACCTGTGGTTACAAAAGCATCTTCAACAAAAAACACGGGCATCGATACTGTTTGGGACGAGATCACAAAATATAAAATACTTGTTTCTGAAAACGGGTATTTCATTAAAAACAGAAACCATCAAAAAATACGATGGATGTATGATAATATTAATGAAGAATTAAAACACATGTTTTATGGCTCCAAGGATATTGCAAGCAATCTTTCGGTTTTAGAAAAAGGCATTATAGCTTCTGAAATTTCACCCGTAAAAGCAGCGGAACAAATGATTGAAAAGTTTAAAAAGACTTTTTGAAATGACATAAAAATGAAGTTTGAAAATTATTTTGACAAACAATTTGAGCTAAGATATTTTGAAATGAATAAATTAGGGTTGGCAACGCCTACTATAATTTTAGGGTTGTTGGAAGAGACTGCCGCAGACCATTGTTATTCAATAAACCATAGCTTATTTGACCTAGCTAAAAAAAATGTTGGTTGGGTTTTAGTTTCTGGCATTTTAAAAATAGACCGTTATCCTAATTATAAAGAGAAAATTACTATTAGAACTTGGTTATCCAGCTATTCTTCAATTAAAGGCTATAGGGAAAATATTATTTTTGATGAGCGACATAATATAATAGGTAGAGCCAAAGGCTTATGGGTTTTCTTTGACATTGAAAGAAGAAAACCAATTCCGATTTTTGATGATATTAAAAAAAAATGGTCTTTTCATAATAAAGAATCTATTAATAAAGATATCAAGAAGAAAATAGAGGCCATTGACTCTGCAATACATCTAAAAAAATTTAAGGTCAACCGATTTGATATAGACATGAATAAACATGTGAACAATATAAGGTATTTACAATGGGTAATTGAGTCGATACCTGAAGATATTGTAGATCATTATTATTTACATTTAATAGATGGACGCTTTATTGCCGAGGCTCAATATGGCGATAGTATTTTATCCTTGACCAATGAAGACACTAAGGATAGTTCTTTTGTACATACCATAAAAATTGAAGGTAGCAATACGGTTTGTGCTACCGCCAAAAGTGTATGGAAAAAAATTGAAAAATAGAGATTCATAACAAAAAAGAGGTTGTCTTAAAAGTGTCATTCTGAATAAAAATGAAGAATCTATTGAAAATCAAATTATTGATAATTAGGCAAATAAGATTCTTCGACTACGCTCAAAATGACAATCAAAACACTTTTAAGACAGCCTCTTTTTAAAGTATAATGACTTTGTATTAATCTTGTTCTAAATATTTTTCCATTATAGAAATGGCTGCTTCAGAAATAACGGTTCCCGGTCCAAAAATGGCTGCTACTTTTCGTTCTAATAAATAGTCATAATCTTGCTCAGGGATAACACCACCGGCGAACACCATAATATCCGGTCGCCCTAATTTTTCCAATTCACCAATTAATTGTGGAATCAAGGTTTTATGTCCCGCCGCCAAACTGGAAGCCCCAACAAAATGCACATCGTTTTCAATGGCTTGTTTTGCCACTTCTTCAGGTGTTTGGAACAATGGGCCCATGTCGACATCAAAACCTAAATCGGCAAAACTTGACGCTACAACTTTTGCGCCTCTATCATGACCATCTTGTCCCATTTTAGCAATCATAACACGAGGACGGCGCCCTTCTATCTCTGCAAATTTATCTGCAAATTTTTGAGCTTTCTCAAATGTACCATCATTATTCACTTCTTTACCATATACGCCACTTATTAATTTAGTATCGGCTTTATGACGTCCAAAATGGACCTCTAAAGCATCTGATATTTCACCCAAAGTCGAAAAATTTTCGGCAGCTTCAACAGCTAATTCCAATAAATTACCGTTACCTGTTTCTGCACATGCAGACAAAGCTTTTAAATTAGCATCCACTACATCTTGATTTCTATTGGCTTTTAATTTTTTTAATCGTTCTATTTGAGAATTTCTTACGGCCGTATTATCAACTTCTAATATTTCAATATTTGATTTCTCATCCGTTTTAAATTTATTAACCCCTACTAAAACATCTTGTCCAGAATCCAAACGTGCTTGTTTACGTGCAGACGCTTCTTCAATCCGCATCTTAGGGACACCGGTTTCAATAGCTTTTGCCATACCACCCAATGCCTCAACTTCTTCGATCAATGCCCATGCTTTTTTAGCAATTTCTTTGGTAAGATATTCCACATAATAAGAGCCAGCCCAAGGATCAACCGATTTGGTTATCTGCGTTTCATCTTGAATGTAAATTTGTGTGTTCCGTGCTATTCTAGCCGAAAAATCGGTAGGCAAAGCAATGGCTTCATCCAAGGCATTGGTGTGCAATGATTGCGTACCACCCAAACCTGCTGCCATGGCTTCAATACAAGTTCGTGCCACATTATTAAAAGGATCTTGCTCACTTAAACTCCAACCCGAGGTTTGACTATGAGTACGCAACGCCATAGATTTTGGATTTTGCGGATTAAACTGTTTTATGATTTTCGCCCAGAGCATACGTGCCGCACGCATTTTAGCAATTTCCATAAAATGGTTCATCCCTACTGCCCAGAAAAAAGATAATCTTGGGGCAAATTCATCAATTTTCAAACCTGATGCCAACCCAGTTCTAATGTATTCCAAACCATCAGCTAAAGTATAGGCCAACTCAATATCGGCAGTGGCACCAGCTTCTTGCATGTGGTACCCACTAATAGAGATAGAGTTAAATTTAGGCATGTATTTAGTGGTATATTCAAAAATATCACCAATAATTTTCATGGAAGGCAATGGCGGATAGATGTACGTGTTACGCACCATAAATTCCTTTAAAATATCATTTTGAATGGTTCCGCTTAGATGGTCCAACGGCACATCTTGTTTCTTTGCAGCTGCTATATAAAATGCCATAATGGGCAATACAGCACCATTCATGGTCATGGACACCGACATTTTATCCAACGGGATTTGGTCAAATAAAATCTCCATATCCAAAATAGAATCAATGGCAACCCCTGCTTTTCCAACATCACCGGTCACTCGTGGATGGTCTGAATCATAACCACGATGTGTTGCCAGATCAAATGCCACAGACAATCCTTTTTGGCCCGCAGCAAGGTTTCTTCTGTAAAATGCGTTGGATTCTTCTGCTGTTGAAAATCCTGCATACTGGCGAATCGTCCATGGCCTGGTAACATACATCGTGCTATAAGGTCCTCTTGTAAAAGGTGGTAATCCAGCAGCAAATTGTAAGTGCTCTGCATCCTTTATATCTTCTTTTGAAAAATACTGTTTTACAGGAATCCCCTCTGGCGTATTCCAAATATCTTGATTATTTGAATGTACTGTCTGTTGTTTTGTTACTGTATCTACTGTTAGATCTGAAAAATCCCGTCTCATACTTCTTAAGATTTAATGTTTTTTTGAACTTTTTCCTGAACATCTGAAATGGTTTGTATGACATCCGATTTTAAATGGATGTAGCCATCTAAACCTGCTTTGTTTAACGTCTCTATAATACCAACAGGGTTTCCTGCCAACAAAAGTACTTTATCTGTGTGTAGTGACCTAAATGTTTCTACAAATGCTAAAGCACTTTTATCATAATCGGGATCTGAACTACAAATAACAACCACATCAGAATCGGATAGTGCACTACTTTCTGCAGCTTGCTTTACGTCATCATAACTTTTTTCTTGCCAAACTTTAAATCCGGAAACACCCATGAAATCATACGAAAAAGCGGCTCTTGCTTTACGCATGGCCAGGTTTCCAAAACTGGTAAGCTCTACAATAGGTCTTCTCCCGGTTTTATCAGCTAATTGTTCAGTCACTTTTCGTATGGCCTCAACTTCCAAAGAGGCTCTTCTTGGTATTAACAGTTTCGAGTTAGAGGTTTTGCCAGTTGAAAGTATCTTTGAAGGCACCACTTCCATAAGGTTAGGGTATTTGTTTACTCCAACCATTGGCAACCTTCTTTGGCTTATCAATTTTATTTTTTCTTGCCGGATTTCTGCAATTTGTTGTTGGATCAACTCGCTTTCAAAAGCTTTACAAAAACCACCTTGTGCTTCAATTGCTTTAAAAAGCCCTAAAGCCTTTTCAGCAATTTTAGTACTTACTTCTTCTATATAATACGACCCATCAACAGGATTTGAAACTTTGCCAAAATAAGATTCCTCTTTTAAAATGGTTGAAATATTTCCTGCAATTCTGCTTGAGAAATCTGATGACTTATTAAACTCTTTATCATAAGGGTCTATTAAAACACCATCGACGTTTCCTAAAATGGCAGACATGGCTTCTGTTGTGGCTCTCAATAAATTGGTATGCGCATCTGTAACCGACTTGCTCCACACAGATGTTTTGCCTGTCAAGGTATGTCTAAAATCTGTAACACCGTATTTTTTAGCAATGACATGCAATAAGCTATTAAACGCTCTAAACTTTCCGATTTCAATAAAATATTCAGAGCCTATTGCTAATTGTATATGCAGATTATTAAAGATGGTTTCAATATTAATACCTTTATCCAAACACTGTTCTATCACATAAATAAGCGAGTTTAAAGTGTAAGCAATTTCTTGAACGTGGTTGGAACCAGCGTCTAAATAAGCGGTTCCCGAGACCGTAATTGCCTTAAAGTTTGGATAAGTCTCCCCTAATTTAACCAGCGTTTCCAAGATTTCAAATTTGCTTGTCTCTAGGCTTCCTTTTGTAACGTAATTGGAAATAAGTTGCAAATCAAAATAACCTCTAAGGTTTTTGGGATTATCTAAATTCTGCTCAACAAAAGCAAAGAAATCCTTTGCAAAACTGATAGCGTCATTTTTCAAAACAAATGAAACTGCCATCTCATTTAAATTGACTCCATTTAAAAGATCGGTTGCCAATACATTTTCGCTTACTTCAAGAATAAGTCCGGTGACACCTTCGTTAACGGCTTTTAATGTTTCCCTATTTCCATCCTCGGCAGACTTAACCGTAATATTTCTGTAATTGATTGATACTTGAGAATTTTTACCTGTGTTAGTAAGATACCCTAACGTGTCTTCAGCATTATAAAAAGGTTGAAAATCCAATTTACTTAAGTTTTTCCAAACCAATTTTTTGTTGAAGTCCTCGCCTTTTAAATCGATATTCACTTTATCTATCCATTCCTGTTTAGTCACAGGTTTGAAATCGGTAAAGAGCTCTTTTTTATTAGTCTTCATCTGTTTATGTTTATTGTTTTTTGAATGTCCGTAATTTGTCATAAGTCTAAAAATATAATAATT
>TARA_R110002167_G_scaffold89360_1_pt1 | contig 65206 bp, 53 predicted proteins | sample TARA_R110002167 | Tara Oceans TARA_R110002167 (sample SAMEA4398238) | marine metagenome | biome: Polar Biome; feature: [MES] marine water layer (ENVO:01000295) within the mesopelagic zone...; material: water (ENVO:00002006), including particulate matter (ENVO:01000060) such as......
CCCCGTTAGCTCTGAAAGTAAATAAGTTTCATATATAGAGGATTGGCAATAACGATCCTGAGACAGAAGTTAATTTCAAAGAATTCTCCTTTGATCTAAGTGCCGAAGGATTGACTTTGGGAGAAAACGCAATGGTTGACATTGACATCGCAGCTGAAATAAGCAGTCTCTTTACCGGCGACACTGACCTTGTTATTCATGAACTTGAAAGCACAAGTATCATGGGAGGACCATTGGCCATTTCTGTGGCGAACAATTACCAGAAAAGCCTTTTTTCCATCAAATAAATCATATTTACACTCCCAATTAAATGGACTTCCGCAAAACCGGATTGTTAATTATATTACTGGCTTCAAGCTACTTAAATGCTTGTATGCCTACATTTGAAGAGGTGAAAAAAAACACACCGGAATATTATGTTCCGGTGTATTCTTCTACGCTTCAGCAAAATGACTTCCCACAACCGGAAAGGAATTATCTCAACAAAGAAGGAGTGGAATTGGGCAAAACATTGTTTTATGACCCGAGATTGTCTGCCAATGGAAAAGTTTCATGTGCAGGATGCCACTTGCCTGACAAAGCCTTTAGCGATGGATTAGCATTCACAAATATTGGCGTTTCCGGGTTAGCCTTGCATAGGAATTCTCCTGCCTTATTTAATCTGGCTTGGCATGACGGGCTATTTTGGGAAGGTGGGGCCAATGACCTGGAATCCATGGTTTTTGGTCCCCTCACACATCCCGACGAAATGGCAGCAGATCTAAATAAAGTACTTCAATACATCAACACCCATGAAGCTTACCCCCTGTTATTTCAGGAGGCATTTTCTTCAGACAGCATTACAAGTTCAACCATCGCAAGGTCCCTGGCTCAGTTTATGCGAACCCTTATTTCCGATGACAGCAAATACGACCAATGGAAAAGGGAAGAAATCGAGCTCAATTCAGAAGAATTGAAAGGCTACAGCGTATACCAAGAACATTGCAGTAGTTGTCATAAAGAGGGCTTATTTACTGATTTAAGTTACCATAACAATGGACTGGACAGCAGCTATCCTGACCCACCGGAATTGGAAGGGCTGTATCAGGGCAGGTACAGGATCACCTACAAAGACGAGGACATGGGTGCTTATAAAACTGCTTCTCTGAGAAACCTATCCTTTACCGCCCCCTACATGCATGATGGCAGGTTTGCTAGCCTTGAAGAGGTATTGGATCACTATGAAACCGGCATTAAGACCAATGAAACCTTGGCCCCAGAACTCGAAAATGGTATTGTATTAAGTACCACCGAAAGAACACAACTACTGGCTTTCCTTCACAGCCTTAATGATTATAATTTTATTACAAATCCAGCCTACCAAAAATAGGTTTACAACTATGAAACGACTCACTATTTTAGCGATCACCCTGTTGACATTCTCCTTTTTACCCAAAGAAGCAAAAGCATGTGATAGCTGTAACTTTTTCGAATACAGCCTCTTGCAAAACAGAAGCTATTTTGGTCTGTTTTACAGGCACCGCAGTTTTGGCGACTACACACAATATGGGAACACCACCAACCAAGTCACCACTGCAGGTTTGTCAAATGCCGTTTTTGAAAACAGTGCTGCTAACAACTACACGCCCAATGCCAGAACCTTATCTGCTACTATACCCGATCAAAGGGTCATGCATGAACCTGAGGGAACCGGACTTTATGTCAACAAAACCAAAATGGATTGGGAAACTTATGAAACGGTAGAGTTGAGAGGAAACTTCATGTTAAAAAACAACTGGAACTTCGCCTTTCTCCTACCTTACGAATCCAATGTTGTCTATTATGAAAAATTGTTAGACCTACCCAATCTCGTTCAGGACACCACCATAAGCGTGAAAGGTTGGGGGGATTTGACGTTAGCAGCTGATTATATCCACTATATCTATAACCCTAAGGCAAGGCATACTTTCCGTCCCGGGATAGCCATCACTGCTCCCACCGGACAATCAAGACAAATAGCCAATGCGGAGCAACTTTATGATCCGATTATTCAACCCGGCACAGGGTCCTGGAGTTTGATTGGAAGAATGAATTACCAATTGTTTTATACAAAAACAGGTGCCAACCTCTCTTTTAGCTATAAAACAGCCACTGAAGGGAGCCAGGATTACCAATTCGGAAATAGCTTTAACGGATCGGCTGTAGGCTTTCACCAATTTACCATCAATAACGATTGGATTTTAGTACCTAACCTTGGTGGGTATTTTGAACATGCAGCGAATGATACTTGGGAGGGTGAAAAACAAGCCCTAACAGGCGGTGATGTGGTATTTGCACAGGCCGGAACAGACCTCAACATTAAAGATTGGACTTTGAGTTTTGTCTGGCAGACGCCTTTGTCACAAAGTTTAAATGGAAATCAAATCCTTCACAAAAATCGCCTAAGTATTGGGGTAATTAAATCTTTCAAATTGTAAGAGAAAGGTGGGAAAAATATTAAAAAATATAAAAAAAAGTAGGTATTGGTAAGCTTCAAAAAATCCCAAAAAATTCAATAGTTTCCAGCGCATAAACCAAACGCTTAGAATCTTTTCAAAAAATCAACTCAACACTTTCTTTTCGGTTTTAACATTGTTCCAGAACAAATAACCAAATCCTAACTGAGGAACAATTATCAACACTACATGAAGAAAATTCACCCCACCACTTATGGATACATTTAAACTCAACAGATTGGCTACAGCCAGTATCAAAACCAAAGATACCAGAGCAAAAAGATGGGCCAACATTAATTTTTTTTGACTTTTCATAATCTTAAAATTTACTTTATCAGAGCTATTAAAAATAATCAGTGCCGTTATTTACACTTGATAACATGACAAAATTGGAACATAAAATCCGTAAAAACAAATCCCCCAACACCCCTAGATCCCTTTGAATTTCAATGTTTTATAAAATATCACGTTACAAAAAACCTTAATTGCAAATCGTTTTACTTAAATTGCATTTCACCTCAAAAAAACTTTTTTGAAAAAAAATCAATTTTTTTTCACCTGGCGTTCATTGGGCAAGTTTAAACTGCTTAAAGCAATTGATTTTAATAAATCACACCTCTTACGACCTGGTCCCGGATGTCACTGTCTTGACTTCATACAGTTTTGCGGGAAGGTTAGTATTCTGCCATACTGTAATTGACACAGGCAGTTATTACTGTTCAATCCCTATAGTCCTGAGGCATGTAAAGTAATGTAGGTTTTCGAATTGGTTATTTTTTTTATTCATTAGGGATATAAACACAATGACAGCGTAAATCCCCTCATTTTTTTTAACCCGGAATGAATTGAACAAGGGTCTTCTATTAAATGGCTGATTGTAATTGCGTTTTACAAGTTCGTTGATAGGTAGGAGTAGATGCAATCTACTCCTAGTAGTGACATCTACAAGCGAAACCTGTTTATTGAAATAGTTTACGCCTAATTTTGGTAAAAAAGCTACAATACCCGCAAAAACACTCATGTAAACTATGCTGCATTGCATTATGACCTGATGTAGAATTGGGGTTAAAACGTCTAAACTTTAGTGTACTATTTTTTTTACCAAAGCAATGCACTCATTTTCCAGATAAATCTTATCCAAGGGTCCAAATTTTCTACTACCGGGTTTCTTTCCCAATAATTGATGCTATTTTTGTATTTTGGAAAGAGAAGTATGACATATCAAATCAAGGCCTTTGAAAACGGTATTAGAATTGTTCATCAGGAAGTAAGCAGTACCCGCCTGGTTCATTGTGGATTTATTCTTGACATCGGAAGCAGGGATGAAACAGAAGAACAGGTTGGCTTGGCGCATTTTTGGGAACACATGGCCTTTAAAGGCACCCAAAAGCGGAAGGCCTTTCACATCCTCAATAGACTTGACTCTGTAGGTGGCGAACTCAATGCTTATACTACCAAAGAAAAGATATGTTTCTATGCCACTGTATTGCAGCAGCATTGGAACAAAGCAGCTGATTTACTTTGTGACATTACCTTTAACAGCACTTTTCCACCAAAGCAAATAGAAAAAGAACGACAGGTAATATTGGAGGAAATGGCCATGTACCGGGATTCACCGGATGATGCCCTCCAAGATGAATTCGACAGCTTACTCTTTCCAGATCATTCTCTAGGCTATAATATTTTAGGTACTGAAGATTCTGTGAAAAGTTTTACTCAACAGGACTTTATCAATTTCATTGCAGAGCATTTGGACACCTCCAAGATGGTGTTTTCTGTGGTAGGCAATATCAGTTTTAAAAAGGCTGTCAACCGGTTGGCTCCTTTGCTAAGCAATATTCCCACCAGCCGAAGCACTAAAAAAAGGATTCCTTCCTTAACCTATGTACCAAAATCCAATGCCTTTCATAAAGACATCAGCCAAGCCAATTGCGCCTTGGGCAAACCGGCGCTCTCTATCCATGACCCAAGGAGGTATAAACTTCACTTGCTCAACAATATATTGGGAGGCCCAAGTATGAATTCAAGGCTCAATATGGCTTTAAGAGAAAAACACGGCTTGGTATACAGCATAGAATCCGTTTATCAGGCATTTACAGACACAGGCTTTATTGGCATCTATTATGGCACTGAAGAAAAGGCAGCCGCCAAAGCAAGGAATATTGTTTTAAAGGAAATTCAACGCATTTGCACCCGAAAACTCGGGAGCATGCAGTTGCACATGGGCAAGGAACAAGCCATAGGGCAGATGGCCATGGCGGAAGAAAACCATGCCGGACTAATGCTGGTATATGGCAAAAATCTGCTTGACAAAGGAAAAATTGAACCTTTAGAAGCCATTTTTTCAAGCATTCGGTCTTGCACAGCTGAGGAACTATTGGAACTTGCCAATGAAATATATGATATAGATAAATTTAGTTTTCTAACCTATCTACCCAAATAATCATGATGGACGAAGAACTATTAAAATATTGTGAAGACCACAGTGGAAGCGAAGACAAACTACTTCAGTTGATCAAAAGACAAACGCATTTAAAGGTTTTGAAACCTCGGATGTTGTCCGGCCACCTGCAGGGAAAAATGCTTGAAATGTTTGTAAAAATGACAAGCGGTATAAATGTTTTAGAAATTGGTACGTTTACAGGTTATGCGTCCATATTTCTGGCCAGAGGGCTAGCTCCCGAAGGTAAACTGACAACAATTGACGTCAATGAGGAATTGGAGGAAATGGTGCGTGGTTTTTTCAAGCAATCAGGACTTAATGACAAAATTGATTATACAATAGGCAATGCACTTGAAGTGATACCCAACTTAACGGCGCCTTTGGATTTTGTTTTTATTGATGCTGACAAGCAGAATTATGTCAACTACTTCGATTTGGTGGTTGACAAAATGAGACCCGGAGGATTAATTTTAGCAGACAATATTTTATGGTCGGGAAAGGTTTTGGAGAAGAACCGAAAAAAATTGGATAAAAACACAGCCGCGATTTTGGCATACAATGAGAAAGTAAACAAGGACCCGAGAGTTGAAAATGTAATTTTACCGATAAGGGATGGCATTATGCTTGCTCGAAAGCTTTAACCGGAATCAAAGAATGAAAAAAACAGTAATTGCCTTTTTAATTTTTTTTATCCATCTAAATGCACCGGTATTTGGGCAGACACCACAGGTTCCCCGAATCATTGAGTTTGCCGGCATCACCCTTAAATTAAACGAGGCAGCAAGAAAGGATATTCAGGCAGATGTGGATGCTCAATACAGAAGCGCCTCACATTTTCAAGTAAAACTAGACCGAGTAAACCTCTATCTTCCCATAGTCGAAAGAGTTTTACGTGAAGAAGGAGTCCCGGAGGATTTTAAGTTTCTCGTAATTCAGGAAAGCAGCCTGATTTCGGATGCGGTCTCCACTTCTAATGCAGTGGGCTTCTGGCAATTTAAAAAAGGAACAGCCGAAGAAGTTTTTTTAAGAGTGGATAATGAGGTAGATGAAAGAAAAAGCATTGTTTCGGCCACTAGAGGAGCTGCAAGGTACCTAAAAAAACACCAAAAATACTTGGACAACTGGGCTACCACCTTAGTGTCCTACCAAATGGGATTAGGTGGTGCCAGGCGCTATTATGATGACAAGTACAAAGGTCACCGCAGCATGGACATAACGCGAGGCACCTATTGGTACCTCAAAAAGTTCTTGGCGCATAAAATCGCTTATCAAGCTCAACTTGGAAAAATGGTTAGCAATGGAGATTATTTGCATGAATATCCCATCAAAGGACCTACTAACCTTAAAGCTGTAGCAAAAACCCTAGGGGTAAGTGAAAATCATTTAAAGGAATACAACAAATGGTGTTTGAAAGGAAACATACCAGGCGACAAAACTTACACCATCACCTATATAGTAAAAGGAATAGTTCCTGAAAGACCATTGCTGGCCAGTAATCCGCCTTCCACAAATAATGCAGGATTACTTGCAAGCAGAACCAATGCTTCCGGTTTTCCTAAAATCACAGGTAACCTAGGCAACGCCAAACAGGCCAATCAAATAAAAATCAATGGAATAAAAGGTATTATTGCTATTTCTAATAACCAAAGTGAACTAGCGATTCAAGCAGGCATAAGTGAGGGGAAGTTAAGAAGGGTTAATGATTTAAAAGCGGCAGATCCCATTCAGCCGGGAGCCTATTATTATACAAAAAACAAAAAAAGTAAAGCCAAAACCCCGGAGCATGTTGTTCAGCCGGGTGAAACCCTTTGGGAAATCTCTCAACGATATGGTATCAGAAAGCATTCATTAATGGCCAAAAACAGGATTTATAAAGATGAGCAGCTTTTGCCGGGAATGGTATTGCGCCTAAGAAAATACTATAAAAAAGACGAAAGTATAAAGCGTGTAAAACTAAGTCCTGTACCTGTCCAAGGAACCGAACCTAGAAATGAGCCGAGAACACAGCCAAGTCCTCAACCGGCCCAACCAAGAGTGGAAGTAAGCCCTATAAAAAAAGATCCGGTGCCTACAATTCCCAAAGAAACGAAAGAGGCTTACCAAGAATATCAGGTAAAACCGGGAGATACCCTTTACTCCATTTCCAGAGCTTTTGCTGTAACAGTAGAAGAATTAAGACGTTGGAATAATATTGGTGAAGATAATCTCCTATCAGTAGGACAAAAACTGGAAATCAGAAAATAAATAAAATTTTTGACTGTATATTTGCATTTCACTGTCTATTCATCATGAACATCAAATTTGTATTCGTTCTATTCTTACTAATTACAACCAAAATCAGCATTGTTTTTGGGCAAGATGCTCTCTCCAAAGCTGACACGGTAATCATAGGAGGTGATACATTGATCATGTTGGGAGACTCGCTGATTTTCACTACAGAAGAAGAGCCTATTTATTGGGAAAGAGGAGGAAACTTTAATTTAAGTTTACAACAAGTAAGTTTAAGCAATTGGGCTGCCGGTGGTGCCAGCTCCTTTGCACTCAATACCGGGCTTCAAATTTTCGCCAATTATAAAAAAGAAAATATTATTTGGGAAACAAACCTCACAATTAATTATGGGGTAAACAGGCAAACAGGTAGATCTTACGCGACGCGTAAATCAAATGACAATTTTATTTTCATTAGTAAATACGGTAGGCAACTCAGTAAAAAAATATACCTATCTACCCAAATTGATGCAAGAACCCAACTAATGAAAGGGTATAGCTATTATCGGGAATCGGGTGCGGAAGAAGACAGTAGAAGTCGTCTTTCGGATTTCCTGAGTCCGGGCTATGTACAATCCTCAACAGGTTTGAATTACCAAACTACTTCAAAAAATGGCGCCAAATTTTCCTCCATTTTATCTCCTTTTACAGGAAGGTTTACCGTAGTTTTGGATGATTCCCTGAGTACGGCAGGAGCATTTGGGGTAATACCCGGTGAGAAGGTAAAGCCTGAGGCGGGTATATCTCTAAATACCACAGCTGATTTTAAAGTTATGGAGAATGTCAGTTGGAAAATGGATTTAAACCTCTTTACCAACTATGAGAAGCTGGGCAATACTGTTGTTAACTTTAACTCTGTCATTAGCTTAAAAGTAAATAAATACATCACTACGAAAATCTCCACCATCATGATTTATGATGAGAGTGTCTATATTCCACAAGAGGAGGGGCCTGCCACCAGAGCCGTACAACTCCAAAACCTCCTTAATTTCGGAATTGCATTAGATTTTTAAAACCTAAAACTCGAAACATCCCTGCCTTGATATTGAGCAAGATTGATTCAAGCCATTTTCTAATATTCTTACCCCTTTCAAGCCCCGTTCTTCCTTGAATAACTTTAAAAGCTTTTGGCAGATGAAAGGGAAGAACCAAAATTTCGTTTCAAAAATCCGCTTGTAAACCAAACCGTTTTTTCAACTCCTTCAGCGCAGGGGATTTTTCCATCAGATAAGTAAACTTCTCGCCTGCAGTATAGAGGTTTTTTATAGGATCCTTTTCATGCTCAGTGATCTCAAAAGTCACCTCCACATCCGGATGTCTCAATTTTCTTCTTAAAATCCCTGTGAGTTCAGGTTTCAGTTTCGGAAATAAATCTTCATGCAAGCCACTGCTTAACATAAAGACAACTTCCTGACCTCTAACCTCAAAAGGTTGATTAAGCAAGGCCATTTCCATGTTTTTATGGTCTTCTCTAAACTCTTCAAGAACTTCAGCAAAAACATTTTTTACAGTGTCCTGATTGATTGGCTGTCTAGGTAAGCTCTCGTCCAATACTGGTATTTCCTCTTTGGAGCTTTCTTGTTTGGCCAATTTCTCTGCGGGTTTCGCATTCACCTGATTTTTAACTGCTTTCAGGTTTGAAGGAATAGAAATTGTCTTTTTGATGACTTGAGCCGGAGTAGATTTTGCTGAGGATTTGGGATTTTCTACAGCCTCATTTCTAACTTCAGACTCATTTGCTAGGCTTTTTTTTTTGCCTCTTGGTCCGAAACTGCCGCAAGTGAAATAGCGTGGGGCAATTTAGCCAGTTTCATCAAAACCAATTCCACATGCAATCTCTGGTTTTTACTGGCTTTATAAGACAAATCTGCTTGATTGCAAATACTTAGTCCGGACAATAAAAAAGACAAGGGGCTTTTTGCAGATTGCTCTACATACCTTTCCTTGGCTGTTTCAGACACCTGAAGCAAAATGGCTGTATCTGGATCTTTACACACCATCAGTTCCCTCAAATGTTCACTTAAACCTACCAGAAAGTTATGCCCATCAAAACCTTTTTTAAGAATTTCATCAAAAATCAGTAAAGCCTTGGAGATGCTTTCTTCCAAAAGCGCATCTGTAACTTTAAAATAATAGTCATAATCCAGTACATGAAGGTTGTCAATTGTCTCCTGATAGGTAACCTTTTTTCCTGCGGAAAAAGTAACAATCAGGTCATAGATAGAGAGAGCATCTCTAAGGGCCCCATCGGCTTTGGTGGCGATAAGCCTTAGCGCTTCCGTTTCATAATCGACCCCTTCTTCCTTAGAAATGTATTCTAAATGCTGGCTAATGTCCTGAATTTGAATTCTATTGAAGTCAAAAATCTGACATCTTGAAAGAATGGTAGGAATAATTTTATGTTTCTCAGTGGTGGCAAGAATAAAAATTGCATGTTTGGGAGGTTCTTCCAAAGTCTTCAAAAAAGCATTGAAGGCTTGGGTGGTAAGCATGTGAACCTCATCAATTATATAAACTTTGTATTTCCCCTTTTGAGGAACATACCTCACTTGGTCCACTAAGTTTCGCATATCATCGACGGAGTTATTCGATGCTGCATCCAATTCGTGAACATTAAAAGAGCTGTTGGAATTAAAAGCTTCACAAGAACTACATTCATTGCAAGCTTCCCCATTGTCTTTTCTGTTTTCACAATTTATGGTCTTGGCCAAAATTCTGGCACATGTAGTTTTACCGACTCCTCTGGGCCCACAAAACAAAAATGCTTGCGCTAAATGCTCATTTTTTATGGCGTTTTTGAGGGTAGTGGTAATATGGCTTTGCCCCACCACACTTTTAAAGTCCGAGGGTCTGTATTTTCTGGCAGAAACAACAAAATTTTCCATCACCGCAATTTATAAAATTAATCGAACTTAAAACTCACAGTTCGTCCTTTTTACCAGTTCAATTTCCCTAACCTACTGAAAACTTGAGCATTTAAATATTTTTCATTTTCCAGAAACCAACCGGCTTCCTTGTTTATGCTCATTATCGCTTTCTTAGAAAGTTTTCTCAAAACACCCCTGATCAACCTAGTTCAGGTCCTGTTATCAAATAGTAATTAGCTAATTCTTCCTTTACCTTATTGGGTGGGATATACATTCTGATTAATTCTCTTTGCTTAACAAAACCACGATTTACCAGCCAGGAGTATAATTTATAATGATGCACTCCCAAATCCAACACAAAGTCATGGCCCTCGAATGTTTTCAATATCCGAGTAATAAGTGTTTGTGCTACAAAATCATTTGAGGCTATCATGGGGCCTAATTGTAATAATTTACTCCCCAGTCTACAAAACACATAACCTACTATTTCTTCTCTTTCTTTTACCAAAAAAGCTCCATTGGGAAGCCTCTCAAACAACTGCTCCAGAAGCTTGGCCCGGTCAAGGCCAAAAACTTTGTAATCATAGGAGAGGATGTCAGGAAAATCATCCGGGGTTACCACTTGTACCTCTACAGTCACACTTTCTTTTATTGACGATGCTTCCTTGGGACGGATCCACCTAAAAAGTGAATACTCTTTAACAAAACCCAATTGTTCGTATACTTTTTGGCCGGCGGGGGTTGCATCCAGTTTTATGGTTTGTTTGTCTCCTATTCTTTGGATAACCTCTCGCATCAACCTTTTGCTGATTCCTCGTCTTCTGTAGCTTCGGTCCACCAACATCATTCCTATCCAAGCCAATTTATTTTGGTAAGAATAGGCGCAAACTGTGCCTACAACTGCATCTTCTCCCTCAACTACGAGACATAAACTAGGGTTCTCAGCTAATATCAATTGCCAATCTGCCTCTGTTTGGTTCCATCCTTCCACAGTCTTCAAGCGCATGGCAGCCTCCAGGTCACTCAGCTGCATTTCCCTTAAAAATAATTCTGAATCCATTTTTACTTAACAACTTAAATTGAAATATAAATCGGTAAACTGGAATATTTAACTGCATTTGGGATTTTTTTCATATTTTAGAAATTCTAACCTCCGGAAACCCAATTAACCCAGCTATCAATATGGTGAAAACCTTGATAAAACTTGAAGTACTTAAAAGAATAAGAGGAACTTCTTTCGCAAGAAGCTTAGCCATTGGCATATTGATGCTATTCATTGGTATTTTATTATTGGGTTATCTGTTTTTATTTGGGCTATTCCTGAACAGACTGGTCACAGATGTTCTAGAAAAGCCAGATGCAATTATTTTCATCAACAGCAACCTGCTTTATTTCTTTTTATTAGAGCTAATTTACCGGTATTTCATCCAACAATTGCCGGTAATCAACCTAGAAAACTATTTACATTTACCTATTCCTAAATCAGGAATAATTCATTCTTTACTGATCTGCAGTTTCTTGTCCCCACTTAATATTGTGGCTTTGTTAATATTTGGGCCCTTTGCATTTGTGGAAGTCATGTTAGTGTATGGAATGGCGCCTGCTTTGGTATGGTTGGGAGCAATTTTATTAACAAGCTGGTCCATGCACTGGTTTGTGCTATGGTTTAAACAGAGGTTTGAGGACAGTCTTACTGGAACACTCGTTGTATTCAGCGCACTTTTGATAAGTATTGGTTCAAATTATTTCGGTTTATATGATCTGGGTGGTTTCTTTGAACCCGTCTTCACCTTTGCCCTTGAAAACCCTGCTCCTATCGTATTATTAGCCATTTTTTTTATTTTAAGCTACTTCCTATGCTTTGCATTTTATAGGCAAAATGCCTATTTGGAAGAGTTGGCAGAAGGAGAGCATTTACAATTTGCCAACCAGGATTTAGGCTTTTTATCAAAATTTGGACTTGCCGGTGAAATGGCCAACTTGGAATGGAAACTTATCATCAGGCATAAGAAAAGCAGAACCTACCTTATGCTTTGCCTTTTTTTCTTACTGTATGGATTGATATTTTACACCAACCCTGCCTACCGGGTAGAAACAGGATTTAGCTATTTATTTATCTTTGTAGGCACCTTCATTACGGGAATTTTTATGCTTCAATATGGGCAATTATTCCTAAGCTGGAATTCGCCTACTTTTGACTTCTACACCCACCAGAAAAATGGATTGCGCGCTTTGGTCAGAGGGAAATACTTGCTATTTTGTGGTATTTCTTTTTTGTGCTTCATCCTCTCCGTACCCTATGTTTATTTCGGCTGGAATGTACTATTCATACATTTGGCTACATTTTTATTCAATATGGGGGTTACCATACACTTGGTTATTTACATTGCCCTTTGGAAACCCAAGCCAATGAACCTCAACAAAGGCTCTATATTCAACTATGAAGGCATGGGCCTCTCTCAATTCCTAATGATTGTTCCTTTGGTAGCTGTACCCTATGTGGTTTTCTTACCTGTCGCCTACTGGTTTGGGGATTATTTCGGCTTGTTGGCTCTCAGTATAATTGGAGGATTCGGCCTGCTGGTATTCCCAATGGTCTCTAAAAAAATGGCTGATGTGGTTGTAGAGAAAAAGTATGAAATTTCCGCTGCATTTCGTCAAGAATTATGATAAAAATAAACGCTTTAAAAAAAATATACGGCACCACGACCGTCCTTAACATCCCTGAACTAACCATCCCAAAAAGCCAATGTATCGGCCTTGTGGGGAATAATGGTGCAGGAAAAACTACCTTATTTCGAATTATGCTCGACCTAGTTAGGGCCACCGAGGGCTTTGTAAGCGTGGATGAGGAAGAGGTAAACAAGGGAGAGCAATGGAAAACAAAAGTGGGGGCCTATTTGGATGAAAACATGCTCCTCTCCTATCTTAGCCCGGAGGAATATTTCAAAGCTTTAATAAAAATTTATAGGCTATCTGAAGAAGACCTTCAACTGCATCTCGACAAGTTTGCCGATTTTTTTAATGGGGAGATCTTGGGCACAAAAAAGTACATTCGAGACCTATCCAAAGGAAACATAAAAAAGGTAGGGATAGCGGCCGCACTTTTAGGAAAGCCGGAAGCTGTCTTGCTTGATGAACCATTTGAAAACCTTGACCCAAGCTCTCAAATCAGGTTAAAAAAATTAATTTTAAAAGAAAAAGAAGAAAATTTGGTTACCTTTTTAATTTCTAGCCATGATTTAAACCATGTAACGGAAATCTGTGAAAGAATAGTACTATTGGAAAAAGGTATCATTGTGAGAGACTTAGAAGACAAAAGCCTAATGACAGAAGAGTTAAACAATTACTTCAATGTCAGCTGAACTATAAATACAAAGATTGTACAAGCAAATATCATGTAAGCCATCCAATATTTCGCTTTAAAGAAACATGTCTGTATTGATCGAAATAGCGTATTTACCGCTTTTCAACTATATTAAGTTCTCCCTATATTTTTCCGTTAAAATCGTTTAATTTACGATTTCAATTGAAACCAGAATACCTATGGCTAAAACAGAAAATCCAAATAGGAGAAAATTTATTAAAAGATCAGCATTGAGTTCAATGGCTGCTCTTTTGGGTAGTAAAATAGTCTATGCCCTTCCCGAAAATTACACACCTGTTGCTCTGGAACAAGACAATGATCCGGGCACACTTTTCGGAAAACATAAGGATATGATTGTCTTGAATGACAAGCCTTGGAATGTGGAATCAAAAGTCCATTTATTGGACGATGATGTCACACCTGCCGATAAAATGTTCATTAGAAATAACGGGTTGATTCCTGATAAAATCGATGTAGACAACTGGACCTTAACCATAAAAGGGGAGGCCATGGATGAAGAAAAAACCTATTCTTTACAAGAACTTAAAACAAAATTCACCAATCACACCTACCAACTGGTTTTGGAATGTGGAGGAAATGGCAGAAAAGAATACTTTCCACCTACCAAGGGAAACCAATGGTCTTTGGGTGCCGTATCTTGTGCCAAATGGACAGGAATTCGACTTAGGGATTTACTAAAGGATGCAGGAATAAAAGACAATGCGGTATATGTGGGTTACCACGGTGCTGACAAACACATCAGCCGTGATCCAAACAAAAGCCCTATTTCCAGGGGAATACCTATCTCTAAAGCAATGGAGGATTACACTTTATTAGCCTTTGCCATGAATGGAGAGGACATCCCTATAGCACATGGACACCCTTTACGATTGATAGCTTCAGGATTCCCTGCATCAGTATCCGGAAAGTGGCTGGAGGCCTTGTCTATTCGTGACCGAGTTCACGATGGAGAAAAAATGGCAGCCCCCTCCTATTCAATTCCTAAAACACCTGTGGAACCGGGTGCGGAAGTGAAAAACGAGGACATGAAAATCATAGAAAGCATGCCTGTAAAATCTCTTATTTCCTATCCAAAATCCGGTGCAATGATCGCCCCTAAACAAGCATTGGAAATTAGAGGACACGCCTGGACCGGTGCTAAGCAAATCACTAAAGTGGAATATTCTATTGATTTTGGAGCCACCTGGCATGGCTGTAATCTCAAACAAGCCGCTAATCAGTACTCTTGGCAGCACTTTACAGCTAAAATTAATTTTCCTGAAAAAGGATATTATGAAGTTTGGGCCAAAGCTACAGATAACAAAGGCATCAGCCAACCCATGGTTACCCCGGGCTGGAATCCAAAAGGATACCTGAACAATGCATGTCATAGAATTGCCATAAAAGTAGCCTAATATGGGAAAATCGAGAGCAATCATTGCCACAATATTAATCGCATTACTAGCCCTTGGAGCTTATTTGTGGTCCACCAAAGACCAAGCCCCTTCCGATGGGGAGTTTGTTGCTGCTGACGCACCGGTGGTTGCCAACCCTTTGGCATCAGAAATAGTAAATGGAATTCATGTACCCACAGGCTTAATAGCAGACGAAGGGCTTAATTTGGTTATCGCCAATTGCACCGCCTGTCATTCAGCTAAACTAGTTACCCAAAACTATGCTGACCGTGAAGGTTGGAAAAAAATGATCAGGTGGATGCAAAGCTCCCAAAACCTGTGGGACCTGGGCACACAAGAAGAAGTAATTCTTGATTATTTGTCCAAGAATTATGCTCCGGGAAGTGCTTCTCAGGGAAAAGGAGGCCGAAGGGCACCTTTAGGAGAAATAGAGTGGTATGATTTGAATAATTAATTCAAGGTCTTTCCGCTATAAAAATTTGCACATAGCCTTTAACACCTTTGTTGAAGGCTATTTTTTTTCCATCATTTGAATAATTGATAGCAAAAGGTACAGTGTCAAAGGTTGGAGTAATAGCAGAGGCTTTGCTTGGATTCATCTCCTCATCTACAGTATTGACAAAAACCTGATTATTGCAGATATATGCAAACTCCTTTGTCTTCGGGTGCCATCGCACTGTACTCTGCACTGCTGTCTCATGAAAAGACACTTGCTTAGATTCTCCTCCAAGAGCAGGAATTAAAAAAACCTGATCAATCCCATTTTCATCTTTGGCCAAATAAGACAAAAAAGACCCATCCATTGACGAAGTCACCCAATGCCTGAAATCCGTGGTAACACCCGGATATTTTGCGTTCTCAGTATAAGTTAGCCTTTTAACTTCTGCTCCTGCAGGTGGCATGGGCATGGTAGTAGAAGTTCCTGCAAGCGGACCTTCGGGGCCCTCCACATTAATTTCTTCAGGAATATCCACTATAAAAACTTCTGTAAGTTTCTCTCCTTTTTTGGTCTTTAGGTCACCTAAGAAAGCTCTGGCCATTTGCCAACTACCATCTTCCCTTTGATACCCCTTTTGGCCAACCCACCAGTCACTATATGCCTTGCTAATTTCCTCTGTTCCCGGGCGAGGATTTGGCACTACTTTAACGACCAACACCGAATACCATCCTCCCTGGAAATTTTCACTGTTTTTTGCTGTGACTTTTGGGCTTTTCAGGTTTCTTTTAGACACCCCTACTGTCCTTAAATTGAACGTTTCCCCTGTTTTCTCCTCCAAATCATACATTATGGCATCATTATAAGTATAGCCTAACCAATCCCCATCACCACTCCACTGGTGCCTATGGGTCCCCCCTCGTAATGCTCCGGCAGTAAATGGCGCCTCAACATCTCTACTATCCATCCAATAAGATGAATTGGTGGTTTCATCCACAATCCTCCCTAGTCTTCTATGCATAGCATAGGGCTTTTCTTTATTGGATGGAGGCAAACCATGGATAAATACAAGTTCATTTTTACTTGGATGGTAACTGACCGCCCCTACACCTGGACCATATTCATTGGAATGCTCGGTTTGATAAACAACTTTTGTCTCACCGTTCTGAACATTTACCTTTTCTATGATTGCATTTTCCCCTATTCCTCCTTCATTTGGTCTCGTATCATAAACTATCCAGACATCATCAGGTGAAAAATTTTGATTATTGTCCATGGCATGATTCTTTTTTTGATGGGTCAATTGCTTGACTTGCCAAATATCTTGAGAAAAAAGCGTTGAGGTTACCATCATGAACAATGCAGAAAAAAGATAATTTTTAGGTTTATTTAAGGTCATTTTTAAAGTTTCTTCAAATTTAACTCTCCAATATACGGTAGATTGATAAAATTGTACCAATGTTTTAAGTAGGTTATGGCAATTGATGCTTTTTTATTTCACCTATTTTATTAATATTTCCAATTGAAAGACAAAACCCTGACCTTATGAAATATTTTTACTCGTGGTTCCTATTCCTATCCCTTGTTTTTGCAAGCACTGCTCAGGAAATCCATTGGGAAAATACCGCGCCTGGTGTATGGAAAGGCACCTTGGGAGAGGCTGAGAAATACAATCTATTGACTGCTTCGGGCGCAATACCCAATTTTACTGCTTTGACCAAACTGGGCAAGCCACCTTTCCCCATGAGTAAAGACAAAATCTCAGGCAGATTACAAGATGGAAAAACCTATCTTCAATTGCCACTAATAAAAGGAGAAGAGATTTATGGGTTCGGGTTAAATTTCAAAACCATTCATCAAAGAGGAAGGATATTGCGCCTACATGTGGATCATTATGGCGGCCAGGACAATGGAAGAACGCACGCCCCTGTTCCATTTTATGTGACAAGTGAAGGCTATGGGGTTTTCATCAATTCTTCGAGGTACTTGGATATCTATGCAGGCAGTGGATCTAGGCTAGACAGTGACAATCCTGCAGAAGCTTTAGACAGAAATACGGACCCTTTATGGACGGCCACACCATATTCTGATGCCGTGGAAATTTTGATCCCTGCCAAAGGGGTAGAATTTTATATTTTTGCCGGTCCTTCCATGCTGGAAGCCATTCAACGGTTTAATTTATTTAATGGAGGAGGCCCTATCCCTCCCCGATGGGGACTTGGTTTCACTCAAAGGGTTCACCGACTTTATGACCAAAAACAAGTATTGGCTGAAGCAGAGGAATTTGAATCCAAGGGCTATCCTTTGGATTTCATTGGTCTTGAACCGGGCTGGCAAAGCAAGTCCTACCCTAATACTTTCGCATGGGATCCCACACGCTTCCCCCACCCGGAAAAGCTTATACAGCAGCTAAAAGACAAAAATATTAGTTTAAACCTTTGGATCAATCCTTATGTTTCCCCGGAGGCAGATTTTTATAACACACTTAAACCATACTATGGAAGCCATACGGTTTGGGCCGGAGCTGTTCCTGACCTCAGCATTCCGGAAGCTCAGGCATTGTACTGGAAAACCTTTAATAAAGAACACGTTCTTCCGGGAGTAGGTGGATATAAAATTGATGAAGTGGACGGTTATGATCGTTGGCTTTGGCCGGATGTGGCCCGATTCCCATCCGGACTTGCTGCTGAACAAATGCGGCAGACTTATGGTTTGCTGGTTCAAAAACAATCAAGTCAACTATTTCGAGACCAAAACCGGAGGACGTACGGACTGGTAAGGGCTTCAAATGGTGGAGGTGTTTCTTTTCCCTATGTCATTTACAATGATTATTATGACCACAGAGATTTTATCACAGCCCTTATCAACAGTGGATTTTCCGGACTATTATGGACACCGGAAGCAAGGGCATCCAAAAGCGCAGAGGAATGGTTGAGAAGATTTCAAACGGTGGTCTTTTCACCCATGGCCATGATCAATGCTTGGGCTAGTAACACCAAACCTTGGTCTTATCCGGAGGTAGCCGAAGAGGTAAAAGAAATGGCACTGTTAAGAATGAAAATGATGCCATATTGGTACAGTGCTTTTGCTGATTACCATTTTGAAGGAATCCCACCTTTTCGTGCGATGCAGCTGGAGTCAGGTTTTACCCTCAAACCCCAAGGGCCAAAAAATGAACTTACGGACCTTGAAGAAAACCCCTACGAAGAAGCAATAAAAAAAGAAATTACAGACCAATACATGGCCGGGCCATCCTTATTGGTAGCTCCCTTATTTGCCGGGGAGAAAAGTCGCAGTGTAGTATTACCTAAAGGAAATTGGTATGACTTTTACACAGGAATATACGTAGGAAATGGAGAAATAATCACCGTAGAAGGTCGCTTGGATCAAATCCCTGTTTTTGTAAAGGATGGAGGAATTATACCTATGATGAAATCCCGATTACATGCCCCGGGAAAGGGAGAGCGATATGACCTGGAAATTTTTCATTATGGAGAGGCTCCAAGCCACTTTTCTTTGTATGATGACGACGGAATTTCGTATGATTATGAAAAAGGGCACTATTCTTGGAGAGAAATTAAGGTATTTAAAGGAAGTGATGAACAGTGGAAAGGCTCAATTTCTCCTGCTAAGGCACAAAAACCGAACAATATTGAAAATATACGCTGGGTATTTATGACTGAAGGTAATGGAAAAAACCCACTAAAATAAAACATTTAAGGATCTTCACATGAATTTAAGTTTACAATAAAAAAGAGATGAAGGTATAAAACTGTTTTAAACACATAATTCGATCACTTTAATTTCAAATAACTTGAAGTAAGCCTAAACTATTATATTTATAGCCTCCTTACTATCCAATTGAATGAGCTATTTTAACAGTAAGCTTATCACTCGGGTTTGGGATAGGCATTAATAAAACAATTATCTCCCGGAAATGGTTGTGAAAATAAAATCTAATTTAACTTTAGGAGGAATCAGCCACAACCAATTTTTTTACAAAAGCATTAGTTGCTAAAAATTTATGATCTCATAACAGAGATTCTAAAAATAATTGACAATCAACACTCACAAAAAAGAACAAAACGATGAAAAAAAACTTACAATTCAAACGGAACATTTTCACTTATATTACAGCCTTGGTAATTCTTTCGGGGGCATATGCCTGTTCCACCAAAGTCACCTTCCCTGTTTCAAGTGTTGTTCCTGCTGCAGAACCGGTCGCTTCAATAAATAAAACCAAGGAGGGAGCTTACCAAGTTAATCTTGACATTAACAATTTAGCACTACCGGAACGACTTTCTCCCCCAAAAAAACATTATATAGTTTGGATTGAGGCAACTGGACAAGGCCTTATAAAACTTGGAGAAATTGCTAACAATAGTGGCATGTTTAAGAACCGTGGAAAAGCATCTTTTGAAAAAGAAACGATGTACAAGCCTACAATGCTACTTATAACGGCCGAAAACAGCTTAGATATTAGCTATCCGGGCTCTAACGTCATCCTAAAAAGTAAGCCTTTTGAATTAAAATAATTTTAAAAATAAAGAGGACGTTTTTAAAAGAATAATATTATTTAATAATTATCAATTACAGATTTAAATACTTTTTCAAAATTTAATTCTTACTTTTGCATCTTAATTTAATTTCACATGCAGAGTATTCGAAATATTGCAATTATTGCACACGTTGACCACGGAAAGACAACCTTGGTAGATAAAATTATACACGCCTCTAAAATTTTCAGAGAAAATCAGCAGTTTGAAGACCTTATATTGGACAACAATGACCTGGAAAGAGAGAGAGGAATTACCATTTTATCAAAAAATGTTTCTGTAAGGTACAAAGATACCAAAATTAACATTATTGATACTCCCGGTCACGCCGATTTCGGTGGTGAAGTAGAGCGAGTTTTGAAAATGGCTGATGGTGTTATTCTTTTGGTCGACGCTTTTGAAGGACCCATGCCACAAACCCGTTTTGTGTTAGGCAAAGCCTTGGAGCTAGGTCTTACCCCTATCGTAGTCATCAATAAGGTGGACAAAGAAAACTGTCGTCCAGACGAAGTTCATGAAGCAGTTTTTGAATTAATGTTCAACCTTGATGCAACAGAAGAGCAACTAGAATTCCATACTTTGTATGGCTCTGCCAAAAACAACTGGATGGGTGAAGACTGGAAGAATCCTAATGATAGCATTCTACCGCTTTTAGATGCAGTTGTCAAATACATTCCGGAACCGAAAATCGATGAGGGAAGCACTCAAATGCAAATCACTTCTTTAGATTTTTCAAATTTCGTAGGTCGTATAGCCATCGGAAGGGTTAAAAGAGGAAGCATTAAAGAAGGTCAGCAATACGCCCTTTGCAAAGAAGACGGTGTAGTTAAGCGAGTTAAAGTTAAAGAACTTCATGTTTTCGAAGGTCTTGGTAAAAATAAAGTAACAGAAGTTCAAGCAGGAGACATTTGCGCTATCACAGGTGTAGAAGGTTTTGATATTGGGGACACCATTGCAGACCTTGAAAATCCTGAACCTTTGGATAGGATCTCAATTGATGAGCCTACCATGAACATGCTTTTCACCATCAACAATTCTCCTTTCTTCGGTAAAGAAGGAAAGTTTGTAACTTCTCGCCATTTGAGAGAAAGGTTAATGAAGGAAACGGAGAAAAACCTTGCTTTGAGAGTAGAGCCAACTGATAGTGAAGATAAATTCTTGGTTTATGGTAGAGGTATTCTCCATTTGTCCGTTCTTATCGAAACCATGCGAAGAGAAGGTTATGAGTTGCAAGTAGGACAGCCGCAGGTAATCTATAAAACGATTGATGGAGCGAAGCATGAGCCTATTGAAACATTGGTAGTAGACGTACCTGAGTCATCTGCCGGAAAAGTGATAGAGCTAGCTACCCAGAGAAAGGGAGAACTTTTGGTAATGGAGCCAAAAGGGGATTTACAACACCTTGAGTTCAGCATCCCGTCAAGAGGGTTGATTGGTCTAAGAAACAATGTATTGACTGCCACACAAGGAGAAGCGATCATGAATCACCGATTCTCTTCATACGAACCTTTTAAAGGTACAATTCCAGGAAGAATTAATGGTTCTCTAATATCTATGGAATCCGGTCAATGTACCGCTTATGCCATCGATAAATTACAAGATAGAGGAATCTTTTTTGTAGATCCAGGAGACGAGCTTTATACAGGAATGGTTATTGGTGAGCACTCTCGGGACAATGACATTGTAGTAAACGTGAAAAAAGGCAAGCAACTTACCAATATGCGAGCCTCCGGTTCAGATAACAACGCGAAGATAGCTCCCGCAAAAAAATTCTCCTTAGAAGAGTCTATGGAATACATCCAAAAAGATGAATACCTAGAAATAACGCCTAAAAGTATTCGGATGAGAAAAATTCATCTGGAAGAGAATGAAAGAAATAGAGCGGCAAAAGCACAAAATGCTTAATTAATTTTAAAGGGTGGTATTTAAATTCCACCCTTTTTTTTTGCCCAAACATTCAGCAGATACTGTGAATTGATTAGTTTTACATTTCAATCAGCCCAAAGTAACAGGTAGCAATTTATACCCATTATCCGGGTTTGGTCTTTAAATGAAATATACTTATGAAAAAAATTGCAGTTTATACCTCTGGTGGGGATTCGCCCGGAATGAACGCTTGCGTCAGGGCAGTAGTAAGGACAGGAATTTATCATAACCTGGATGTATACAGCATCAAATACGGATACGATGGCATCATCAATGGGAATATTTCAAAAATGGAATCCCATTCGGTTAGCAACATACTTCAAAGAGGCGGTACCATTTTAAAATCCGCTAGAAGCAATGAATTCCGCACCAAAGAAGGGAGAAAAAAAGCCTATGATCAATTGACCAAGCACGGCATAGATGGCCTTGTGGCCATAGGTGGTGATGGTACTTTTACCGGTGCTAAAATATTTTATGAGGAATTCGGAATTCCTGTGGTAGGTTGTCCCGGCACCATTGACAACGACATCTATGGTACCGATTACACCATTGGTTTCGACACAGCTGTAAATACAGCTTTGGAAGCAATAGATAAGATCAGGGATACAGCAGCAGCACATGACCGTGTCTTTTTTGTGGAAGTAATGGGCAGAGACAGTGGCTATATCGCTGTAGAATGTGCCATAGGCGGTGGAGCTGAAGTAGTGATGGTACCTGAAACAATAACCACCTCAAAGCAAGTGTCTGATTACTTAAAAAATTTAAGAGAATCTAAAACATCAAGCATAGTGGTGGTGGCCGAAGGTGATGAAGAAGGTGATGCGGCCACCATTATGGCAAAAGTGAAGTCCGAATTTGTAGGAGAAGAAGAAAAGAAGTTTAAAGTGACCACTCTTGGGCATATTCAGCGAGGTGGGAGCCCTACAGCCAAAGATAGGTTATTGGGTAGCCGAAGCGGATTGGCCGCAGTAGAGGGCTTGCTAAGTGGTAAATTCAACTGTATGGCCGGTATTATTAATGATCAGGTCGTTTACACTCCATTCGACGATTGCATCAACAAAAACAAGCCATTAAACAAAGACTACTTAAGATTGCAAGAGATTTTAAGTATTTAACCATGGGTTTCATTCCAATTTTCATCACCCTAGGAGGATTTGTATTTCTATTTGTAATGTTGGTTCACCAAAATTTAAAGCAAAAGAAAAACAAAATTCGGCATGAATTAAGCCTAATTTCATCCGAACTTAATAGCATATCAAACCAAGTCAACAAAGTTTCTGGTCAGAAAGTGTATTCCATCGAGGAAGCAATCACAACGCTACAGAAAATTGGTGGAATGTCTAATTCGGTTGAATTTCAAAGCTTAGCATCAGGTATTCGACAAAAGCTTGGGGAGTTAAAAAGGCTTCGGTTTGAGCACAACAAACTAATCGAAACCAAACCTTATTCATTTGCCGCCAAGATAACGGGGCATCAACCCCTTTGATCATGCACTAAGGAAAGTATACCATTGACATCGTCAGGATGAAACCAATGGTATGCTTCATCCCTTTTTAACCAGGTCACCTGTCTCTTGGCATATCTTCTGGAATTTCTTTTAAGGAGTCTGATGGCTTCCTCTCGGTCATATTCACCCTCTAGGTAACCAAATATCTCTTTATAACCAACAGTATTCAAAGCATTCCTGTTTTTGTAGGGGTGCATTTTTTCAGCTTCTTCAAACAGCCCTTCAGCAATCATTTTATCCATTCGTCTGTCTATTCTGCTGTAAAGTTCCTCTCTATCCCTATTCAAGGCAATTTTGATCGTTTTAAAGGGTCGTTCAACCTTTTTTCGAACCCTGAAATCACTGTATTTTCTACCTGTACCTTGGCAAACTTCCAGGGCTCTAATCAAACGTTGAGGATTTTGCAGGTCTACTTTACCATAATAATTGGGATCTAGTTTTTTCAACATTTCTTGAAGAGGGAAAATACCTTCTTTGGCGTATAGCAAATTTAATTCTTGTCGGATTTCCGGAGCTATTTTGGGCATATCATCCAAACCATTTATCACAGCATCCGTATACAACCCTGAACCTCCTGTTAATAGGAGTAGGTCCTTCTCTTTAAATAAATCACCTATACACGAAAGGGCCTCAACTTCATAAGATCTAACGTCATAAGGTTCGTGAATAGATTTATTGCCAATAAAAAAGTGGGGTACCATGTCCAATTCTTCCTTGCTTGGTTTGGCTGTCCCTATATTAATTTCTTGAAAAAATTGTCTACTATCGGATGATATTATGACAGTATTAAATTTTTTGGCTAAATTTATGCACAAATCAGTTTTTCCAACAGCTGTTGGGCCTGCTATCACCAGAATTATTTTATTAAAAGGAGTCAATGGATAGTTTTATATTTTAGAACTCCGAATTTAAGAAAATTCGACCATGAAAAACAAAAAAGTCTTGATCGTAGACGACAATGCCCTCAACAGAAAAGTCTTTGAGAACGTAATCGGCCACAATTATTTTTTCGAATCTGCGGGTGATGGACTGGAGGCTATAGCACTTTTAAAAGAAAACGAATACGACATCGTGTTAATGGACATCCAAATGCCAAAGCTTGACGGCATTAGTTGCCTGAAAATCATCAAAGAAGAAGAGATAACAGATATTCCTGTGATTGCAATCTCCGCTTATTCCAATCAAGGAGACCGGGAATACTTTTTATCAACAGGATTTGATGACTTTATTGCCAAGCCAGTAAAACCAAAAGATCTATTGGAAACGATTCATTTCCACCTCAACCACCAGAAAAACCGGGTAATCATATCAGAAAAAGACAAAGACATTGATGTAGATATTAATGAATCTGTCATTCAACAATTATTAAAATACCACAGCCTGGAAAATATTAAATCGGTATACAAAGATTTCTTAGAAGAAGCCGAAAACCTCACAGAAGAAATAAAATTATTGGCAGATTTTAATAAATTTGAAGAAATTGGTGAAAAACTTCACATATTGAAAGGTAATTCAGGAACACTGGGTATTAATATGATGTATAAAGTAACTGCTCTTTTCGAAAATAAAATAAAAAATTCCTCGAAAGTGGCTTTGACTGATGACATTGACCAACTGGAAACAAGTCTTAGTAAGTTTAAGACCTTGGTTGAAAATGACAAAATTTTTATAAAATATGAGTGATGCAAAAAAAGTATTGGTAGCTGAAGACAGCTCTGTAATTATCAATCTAACTAAGAATGTTCTTTCTTTTGAGAATTTTTCAATAACCGCTGTTAAAAATGGCCAGCAAGTTTTAAACAAACTCGCCGAGGAAGATTTTGATTTAATTCTAATGGACATCAATATGCCTGTAATGGATGGCATCGTATGTACCAAAGCCATCAGAAACCTTTCGGACCCGGTAAAATCCAAAATCCCAATTATAGCCATTACAGGGAATTACAAAAATTTCACCCTTGATGACTTTAAGAAAGCAGGTTTGGATGACTATGTCCAAAAACCTTTGGACTATGATTTATTATTATCAACTGTGAAAAAACATATTTATAAGTAAAATGCCCATAAAATACACCAAAAACTTTTTGGACAAACTGGAGAATATCTTTGCTTCATCGGATTATCATTTAAGATATGAGAAGGGCAACTTTAAATCCGGTTTTTGTATTTTAAAGGAAACCAAAATTGTAATTATTAATAAATATTTCACCTTAGAAGGCAAAATCAATGCATTATTAGACATTTTGAAAATGCTTGATTTCAATCCTCAGTCCTTTAAAGATCAAAAACAACAGGATTTCCTAATTGAACTTAAACAAACAGAATTGAAGCTTTGAATATTACATTTTTAGGAACCGGAACCTCCCAGGGAGTTCCGGTAATTGGTTGTAACTGTAATGTTTGTTCCTCATTGGATTACAGAGACAAGCGCCTTAGATCCTCCTTACACCTAGACATAAATGGACAAAGTATTGTTATTGACACAGGACCGGATTTCAGGACCCAAATGCTCAGGGCTCCAATCACCCAACTTGATGCTGTAGTATATACTCATGAACACAAAGACCATACAGCAGGTCTTGATGACATACGACCGTTTAATTTTAAGCAGCAAATGGACATTCCTTTGTTTGCCACAGCACAAGTGCTAGACCAAATTAAAAAAGAGTTTTCCTATATATTTGCCCCTACGAAATACCCCGGAGTACCCAAAGTGATTTTAAACGAAATTACAAATACACCTTTCCATATCAAAGGGATCCAATTTAATCCGATTCAGGTGATGCATCACAAGCTTCCTGTTCTAGGGTATAGAATTGGGGATTTCACTTATATCACAGATGCCAATTATGTTTCTCCAGAAGAAATAAAAAAAATAAAAGGGAGTAAGATACTTGTGATTAACGCCCTACAAATCAAACCTCACATCTCGCATTTCACCCTAGCAGAAGCATTGGAATTCATAAAACATGTTGCTCCAGAAAAAGCTTACCTGACCCATATCAGCCATCAAATGGGCACCCATAGAGAGGTAAGCCTATCGCTGCCACCCAATGTTGAAATTGCTTTTGACGGCATGAAACTGCACCTATAATATGCACTTAAATTATCACTTCTTTAAGTTTTTATGCCCTGCGCTTCAAAGTGAAATTTCGGGAGGAACAGTTGTCGCTTGCTTTTCCCAAAACAAAGAAGAATTAATCATTGAAATAAAAAGAAGGGATGGCCGGCCGTTTTACATTAGAGCTTTACTATTGCCTTCAAATCCATGCCTAAGTTTTCCGAAAGATTTTAAAAGAAGCAAAAAAAACAATGTAGATCTTTTTCCTGAAGCCATCGGTAAAAAGATAACTGAACTACGCTTACTCAGCTTCGAGCGGGCATTTTATTTTATTTTGGATGAAGACCAAGCCTTACTGTTTAAGATGCATGGAAGCCGATCAAATATTCTCTATTTCTCCGAAAAAGAAAATCTCCCATCCAATATTTTCAGGAAAGAACTAAAAGAAGACCAAACGATAAAAATTCAAGGCTTAGAAAAAGACCTGACACTCACATGGGAAAGATTCAAGGAGTTAGAAGGCAATGCTTCCCAATTTTTGCCCACTTTAGGTAAACTCCCAAGAGCTTGGCTAAAAGAGGCAGGTTACCTGGAAGCCGGCCTGGAAGAGCGATTTTCATTGATGACCGAGCTCTTAGCAATGATGGAAGTACCATTTTTCTCAATTTTTAAGAAAAATGACAATTACTTGCTTAGTCTATTACCCTATCAATCAGCAATTGCAAGCACTTCTGATCCCCTTGAAGCTTGCAATCTTTATTTTCAGAAGGCCGTTGTAAGAAAAAACTTTGAATCGGTAAAAAATCAATTGCTCCGAAACCTCAATGAGCGGAGAAAAAAAACGTTAAATTACATCCATAAAACCAGAGATAAACTCGAAAGCATGGAGAAGGAACCACCTCCAAGCCAAACAGCAGATGTTATCATGGCCAATCTCCATCAAATTCCTAGCGGGGCTGACAAAGTAGATCTTTTTGATTTTTATACTAATTCAACCCGGGAAATAATTTTAAAAAGAGGGCTTAGCCCTCAAAAGTTTGCGGAACAACTATATAAAAAGAGCAAGAATAAGAAAATTGAGTTTGACCAATTGAGAAAAAACCTGGCCCAGAAGGAAATGGATCTGGATGAAATTGCTAAGGAAGAAGAGACGATTAACTATTCGGAGGATTTTAGATCCATTAAGACATTGCTCAAAAAAGAAAATAAATTTTCTACTGCTAAGCCTCAGGTTCAATTGCCCTATAAGCGGTTTGAAGTTGAGGGATTTGAGGTCTGGGTTGGTAAATCAGCCAAGGCCAATGATGAGTTATTGAGAAGGTACACGTGGAAAGAAGATATTTGGCTACATGCCAAAGACGTTTCAGGCTCACATGTCATTATTAAAACCCAATCAGGAATGACCCCTACTAAACAAGTTTTGGAACGAGCAGCAGCCTTAGCAGCCCATTATTCAAAGAATAAAACAGCATCTTTAGCTCCGGTCATTTATACTCCATGTAAATACGTGAGGAAAGTCAAAGGCTCACTTCCGGGGGCTGTGATGGTGGATCGCGAAAAAGTCATATTAATTAAACCTGAGGGGCCTGAGGAAATGTAAAGCCAAATCTGTTTTTCCCAAAGCCATTTTTTATAATTAACCTTTGTCGAAGCCTTAACAGTAGGCTGATTAAAAGCACTTGTTTGCAAATTATTTTTTCCACTAAATGTGCTACAAACCTTCTTTTGGATAAACCGGGCTAAACCCAGTAAAAAAATAAAATGGCAGCCTAATCAATCAGACTGCCATTTTCCTAAAGAAATGAACCAACATTTCCGGTTTTATCACCGTGGAGATTAATCCACCACATGAATCTTCAACATATTGGTTTTACCTTTTGCTTTTAGTGGCATGCTGGCAGTATTGATAACAATATCGCCTGCTGACACATGTTTTTCAGATTTTAATCTTTCTTGAATATCATGGAAAGTACCATCTGTGGACACTTGGCTATCGTAATAAAAAGCCCTTACCCCCCAGACCAAACTTAATTGCGTTAACAATTTCTTGTTCCGAGTAAAGATAAAGATATCGGCTGAAGGACGGTGTGACGAAATACGCAATGCTGTAAATCCGGAGGTTGTAATTCCAACAATTGCCTTGGCTTTTACATTTCTAGACAACCTACTAGCCATTAGCAATAAATTATTGCTTAGGAAGCTTTCAGTATCTTCCGGGATTTTGTAGAGGTTGTGGTACACTTCTCCATTGACCTCAATATGATCGATAATACTGCTCATTGCCTTTACCGCTGCAATAGGAAATTTTCCTGAAGCTGTTTCTGCAGAAAGCATCACTGCATCAGCCCCATCCAAAACAGCTGATGCTACATCATTGGTTTCTGCTCTTGTCGGCCTTGGGTTTACGATCATGCTTTCCATCATTTGGGTAGCAATAATTACAGGCTTACAGGCGAGCTTACATTTCTCTACCATTTTTTTCTGCCATAGTGGAACAATTTCCATAGGCACTTCTACGCCAAGGTCTCCCCTAGCCACCATAATTGCATCTGTAGCATTGATGATTTCATCAATGTTCTCCAGTGCTTCAGGCTTTTCTATTTTGGCAACAATTTTACAAGATTTACCGGCTTTTTTAATTCTTTCCCTAAGGTCCAGAATATCATCAGCACTTCTTACAAAAGAAAGGGCAATCCAATCTACTTCATTTTCCAAGCCAAACTCAAGGTCAACCAAGTCTTTTTCTGTAAGAGATGGTGCGCTAATTTTTGTATTGGGAAGGTTGATACCCTTTCTGGATTTCAAAATGCCACCATGTACTACGGTACAATCCACATTTTTTCCATCTGTTTTAAGCACTACCAATTCCAAATTTCCATCATCGATAAGGATACGGTCACCTTTGACCACATCATTGGGCAAATTTTGGTAAACTGTGCTCACCAAACTGGCTGTCCCCACCACAGGGTCGTTTGTAATGGTAATGGGATCTCCGGGCTTAATCAGCACCTCATTATTTTCCACCTCACCCACTCTAATTTTTGGTCCCTGGAGATCCTGCAATATCCCTGTACTAAGGTTCAGGCTGTCATTCATTTCACGGATGGTTTTAATGACTGCCGCATGAATGCTATGATCGCCATGGGAGAAGTTTAACCTGAAAATATCAGCCCCGGCCATCACAAGCTCCGTAATGGTTTCCTTATTATTACTGGCAGGACCAATAGTAGCTAATATTTTGGTTTTATTAAAAATAGGTACTCTCATTTTCTATATATTTAATATGTTAACAGGTTTTCTTTTGATTTTAGCTTAATCGTATCAATTTTCACAATACTGTGTATTCCTCTTGCATTAGAAAGGGCGTCAATATACGTATTTAAATCCACTTCATCTGTAAAGTCTTGGCAGAGTAAAAAGTAATCCATACTCTGGAGTTCCGGAATCAGGTATCTTGAGCCTCCGCCTACCGGATATGACTTATTTTTGAGTAGTTGAATAAATCCGTGTTCTTTTTTTAACATAAATTGAGAAATAATTAAATCCGGTTGATTCAAGAATTCCAAGTGATAATCTTCAGTCTTTTTTAAACGAATCCCCAAAGTTGTATTGATCAGCCAGGCTAACTTATAGTCCTTTAAAGGGGCTACAAGGCCTAAAAGATCAAAATCGAAGGTGGTTTCATAAAGAAGCTTGCTTTTCTTCATTCAGGAAGAATTTAAAAGCTCAAAGGTAAAAATTTTATTTCAACTTCTAACTTTGAGCGAAAGTTCTTAATTTAGTTTGTCATTTTTTTTGACATTAAGGTATTAAATAATTTTCTTTGCGGTGTGTTTAAACTAAACTGATCACAAAATGTCTGAAATTGCACAAAAAGTAAAAGCCATTATCGTTGATAAGTTAGGCGTCGAAGAATCTGAAGTTACTCCTGAAGCGAGCTTTACCAATGACCTTGGTGCTGATTCTTTAGATACAGTGGAACTTATCATGGAATTCGAAAAAGAATTCAACATTTCTATTCCGGATGACCAGGCTGAGCAGATCGGTACGGTTGGTCAGGCTGTTAGCTATTTGGAAGCTAACGTAAAATAACCCATACTTAAAATCATTTATGAATTTAAGAAGAGTTGTAGTAACAGGTTTAGGTGCCCTTACGCCAATCGGCAATACTGTCCCGGAATTCTGGGACGGCTTGTCGAATGGTGTAAGCGGTGCTGCGCCTATTACCCGTTTTGATGCCTCAAAATTCAAAACCCAATTTGCCTGCGAAGTAAAAGATTTGGACATACTTCAATTTATGGACCGAAAAGAGTCCAGAAAAATTGATCCGTATTCCCAATATGCAATGGTAGCTGTCGCTGAAGCCATGCAAGACTCCGGGCTAGACCTAGATAAGATAGACCTTACCAGAGCCGGAGTAATCTGGGGATCTGGGATAGGTGGATTGAAAACCTTTCAGGATGAAGTAACAAGCTTTTCCGGAGGAGATGGTACACCAAGATTTAACCCTTTTTTCATCCCTAAAATGATAGCTGATATCGCTGCAGGGTTTATTTCCATTAAATATGGATTCCAAGGGCCTAATTTTGCAACCGTCTCAGCCTGTGCCTCTGCTACCAACGCCTTGATAGATGCATTCAATTACATCCGACTAGGAAAAGCCAACATATTTATATCCGGAGGATCAGAAGCAGCAGTTACTGAAGCAGGTGTAGGAGGGTTTAATGCTTTGAAGGCTTTGTCTCAAAGAAATGAGGACCCAGCAACTGCCTCCCGACCTTTTGACAAAGACAGGGATGGTTTTGTATTGGGAGAAGGTGCCGGTGCATTAATTTTGGAAGAATACGAACATGCGAAAGCACGGGGTGCCAAAATTTATGCAGAATTAATCGGTGGCGGAATGACTGGCGATGCCCATCATATCACTGCACCACATCCGGAAGGACGAGGAGCAGCAAACGTGATGAAATTCGCTCTTGAAGATGCCGGTTTAAAACCTGAGGCCATAGATTATATTAATGTGCATGGTACTTCCACTCCTCTTGGAGATCTTAGTGAAGTAAAAGCCATTAAAAATATCTTTGGTGATCACGCGTACAATTTGAATATCAGTAGTACAAAATCCATGACAGGTCACCTTCTGGGAGCTGCAGGTGCTGTAGAAGCCATAGCATCCATTTTGGCTATGAGAAACAGTCTTATTCCACCTACCATCAATCATTTTACTGATGATGAGGAAGTGGATGAAAAACTGAACCTCACTTTTAATAAAGCCCAGAAAAAAGAGGTCAATGTAGCACTGAGTAACACTTTTGGTTTTGGTGGACATAACTGTTCTATCATTTTCAAAAAAATAGCAGAATAAATTTGAAATTACTTCGGTTGCTCAGAATTCAAGAGCTAACTTATAATAAGAAAGATAAAAGGCTTGCTTACGCTATTAAAAACATAGTGGGTAGCAAGCCTTTAAATTTATCTCTCTATAGACTTGCGTTCAGACACGTTTCTGCATCGAAAGAAATTAAAGCCGGTGTAAAAATTAGTAATGAGCGCCTTGAATACCTGGGAGATGCAGTATTGGGCACCATTGTGGCCGAATTCCTCTTCCAAAAATTCCCCTATCGTGACGAAGGTTTTCTTACCGAAACAAGATCTAGAATTGTCAACAGAGAATCCCTGAACCAAGTGGGTCAAAAAATCGGATTGCCTAAAATTGTGGAATCCGAAATGGGCAACAAAGTACCCTACAGTTTCAAATCTCTTTATGGAGATACGCTGGAAGCCCTGATCGGTGCCATTTATTTAGACCGAGGATACTATTTTTGCAGAAAGTTCATCAACAGTAGGTTAATCAATCCTTTTTTTGACTTGGACAATATCATTGCCACTACAACCAATTTTAAAAGCAAAATTATAGAGTGGTCTCAAAAAGACAATAAAGAAATAGACTTTAAACTAAAATCTGTAGAAGGTAGCCAACGTTTCAAAGAGTTCAAAGTAGAATTGAACATCAATGGTACACCTTTCTCAGAAGGAAAAGGGGCTACCAAGAAAAAAGCTGAACAGGAAGCTGCAAGAATAGCCTGCGAAAAACTACAGATAATCCCCTAAATAAAAGCATTCCTAAACCGGTCTTAAAAAAAATATCCTCATGTCTCCAATACTTCTCGCTGGTGCCACGCTCAATCAAACTCCATTGGACTGGGAAGGTAACCTAGACAATATTCTTCAGGCCATTGCTATGGCCAAAGAAAAAAATGTTGACCTCCTGTGCTTGCCGGAATTAAGTATTACAGGGTACGGAAGTGAAGACCTATTTTTGAGCTATTGGTACCCTAAGAAAGCACTGGACAGTCTACAAAAAATCCTTCCTTATACCCAAGACATTACCGTTTTGGTGGGCCTGCCCTGCAGAATCCACAGTCAATTGTACAATTGCATGGCAGTATTAGAAGACAGGGAAATTCTTGGCTTTGTAGCCAAACAATTTTTAGCCATAGATGGAGTCCATTATGAAGGCAGGTGGTTTACCCCCTGGAAAGCAGGAGAGGTAACCACCATTGAATGCTTTGATGGCAAATACCCATTCGGAGACATTATTTTCGATAAACATGGTCATAAATACGGTTTCGAAATCTGTGAAGATGCTTGGAGGGGGAGCAAAAGACCCGGACATCGCCTTAAAAAAAGAGGGGTAGACATTATATTTAATCCCAGTGCAAGTCATTTTGCCATGGGCAAAAGTGAACAAAGAGAATTACTGGTAAAAGAGAGTTCCAAGGAATTAGGTGTGGCCTATTTTTATGTCAATTTATTGGGCAATGAAAGTGGCCGAATGATTTTTGATGGGGAAGTACTTTACGCTGAGGAGGGAGAAGTTTTGCTAAAAAACAAATTGCTTTCCTTCCAATCTGTTCAACTTCAAACTTTTCATTTCCCGGCCAAAGGTGCCAAACCTTTACAGTTGACACACAATTCCCAAACTAAAAACGAGGAATTTATGGCAGCCTCCACATTGGCGCTTTTTGACTACCTCAGAAAGAGTCGAAGCAGGGGGTTTGTCCTTTCCCTAAGTGGTGGCGCAGACTCCTCCACCATAGCCATATTGGTTGCAGATATGGTAAAAAGAGGTGTGGAGATGTTAGGAGCCCCATTGTTTCTGAAAAAAATCCATAGAGAGAATGACATCAGCCCAAGCAGCAATACCAAAGAAATCATAAAGGAAATTTTCACCACAGCTTATCAAGGAACAAGAAACTCTTCAACTGCCACGTTAAACAGTGCACAAAATCTTGCCAAAAGCTTGGGTGCCACTTTCCACCATTGGACAATAGATGAAGAAGTTTCTTCCTATACCCATAAAATAGAAAATGCACTAGGCAGAAAGCTCAGCTGGGAAAAAGACGACATTGCCCTTCAAAATATTCAGGCAAGAGCAAGGTCCCCCATTATTTGGATGCTGGCCAATATTAAAAATTTCTTACTACTTAGCACTTCTAATCGAAGTGAGGGAGATCTTGGCTATGCAACAATGGACGGGGATACTAGTGGCAGCATTTCACCTATTGCAGCGGTCAGCAAAGATTTTATTTTGCAATGGTTAAGGTGGGCAGAAAAGGAAAAAGCTTATGAGGGTTTAAGTTATGTCAACTCTTTGCAACCTACTGCTGAATTAAGGCCACAGGAACGTAGCCAGACAGATGAAGATGATCTTATGCCTTACCCCATTATTTCTGCCATAGAAAAACTGGCTATCAGAGACAGGAGATCACCTATGGATGTATACCTTATTTTGAAAGAAGAAATTTCTCTTGAACCATCTGTATTAAAAGGTTACATTGCCAAATTCTTTAGGTTATGGTCAATTAATCAATGGAAGAGGGAGAGATTGGCTGTTTCTTTTCATTTGGATGAGTTCAATGTTGACCCAAAAACATGGTACAGGTTTCCGGTTTTATCCGGTGGGTACCGGGAAGAATTGGCTTTAATGGAAAAACTTGAAGAATAAATCAACGACTATCATCAAAAAGAATAAACCATGATTAATAGTATTTTGTATTACGTCGTTTGGAGTCCCAATCCTTCGATTTTTTCAGGATTTGACAGGTTGCGTTGGTACAGCTTGTTGTTTGCTATGGGGTTTATAATCTCTCAACAATTCATGATCCATTTCTTTAAAAAGGAAGGACATGATGAAAACCTGGTTGACAAATTGACGATTTATATGGTACTGGCTACCATTATTGGAGCAAGATTGGGTCACGTTCTATTTTATGAACCCCAGCGCTACCTAAGCAACCCTATAGATATTTTAAAAGTTTGGGAAGGAGGTCTTGCCAGCCACGGCGCTGCTATCGCCATCCTTTTCGCCTTATGGCTTTATGCTAAGAGAACACCCGGCCAATCTTATTTGTGGGTTGTAGACAGAATTGTTATTGTAGTGGCCCTAACCGGAGCTTTGATTCGTTTCGGAAATTTAATGAATTCAGAAATTGGTGGAAAAGCAACAGGTACAGACAGTGGCTTTGTATTTGCCAGAGAAACTGAAGAAATTCTAGCTACCATGAATCTTCCCATAATTTCGATCAATGCTTATAAACCGGAAGATCGCCAAGGAGAGCTTTCAGGAGATGGTCGTGTACCGGTAAATTTTGACATTGAAATTGAAAAGGGTGGTTTTGATGAATCGAATCTAAAATCTGTACTGGAGCGTGATGTTAAATATGCATTGACAAGGTTTGCAAGTTCCAAAAAATACATGGCCGAAGACCCTGAGGCTCCATTAAATCTGGTAATTAAAGATCAAGGGGATCATTACTTGGCTGTAGTTAAAACCTTTGGCCTTGCCAAACACCCTACTCAAATTTATGAATCTATAACCTATTTTCTCATTTTCCTATTGTTGTTCCTAGGCTGGAGAAAATACAAAGAAAAAATACCTGAAGGTTTATACCTGGGATTATTCTTAATCTCAGTTTTCGGAATGCGCTTTGTTTGGGAATTTTTCAAGGAAAATCAAGTTGATTTTGAAGATAACCTCACATTCAATATGGGGCAAGCTTTAAGTATTCCACTGGTAATTATAGGTTTAGGCTTGATCGTTTATTCCTTGAAAAATAAAAAAGGGAAAAGCACCCCATAAAAACTAAATTAAGGGACAGGGTCATGGCCCTGTCCTCCCCATGGATGACACCTACCTATTCGCTTGATTCCCAACCATCCACCTTTCAAAACACCATGTTTCAAAATGGCCTCTTTGGTATATTGACTACAGGTTGGGTAATAACGGCAGGACCTCGGTATCAAGGGAGAAATAGCATATTGATAAATCAATATTGGAAATACAGCAATATTTTTCACTATTTTCTTCACTTTTTCGTATTTACATTAAACAAGTTAATTTATATAAATAAAGTTCTATTTCTTACATCAAAATTTAGATTCTCTTGAACCTAAAACAGCTATTTTACCGGCTTTTATTACTGATATGCATCCTGGGAACAGGTGGTAAAATTTTGTTTGCCCAAAATAGTGACAGTTTATACATTAGCCCCAATAATACCAGTACTCCCAAGCAAGTTACAATTAATAATATTTTTATTGTTGGCAATGAAAAAACACGCAAGAACATCATCCTCCGGGAGATGAACCTTGCCGAAAACATGACCTATAACTGGGAGGAATTTGTAGCTTTGGTCACAGCCGACCAAAAAAAAATCTACAACCTACGGCTTTTCACTACTGCCACTGTCACCCCACTTTTTGTAGGCGAAGAACAAGTTGAAATTTTAGTCTCCGTCAAAGAAAGGTGGTACATCCTTCCCAGCATAATTTTTAATTTGGCAGATCGAAATTTCTCTGAATGGTGGTCCAATCAAAATAGGGATTTTTCCAGGGTAAACTATGGGATTAAATTGGATCACAATAATATCGGAGGAAGAAATGAAAAACTTCGAGTAATTGGTCAGGTGGGCTTTACACAAGCCATTCTCCTGAATTATACCATCCCCTATTTTGATAAAAATCAACTACATGGCTTGGCAGCCAAATTTAGCTACAATACAAACAAAAACATCCCTATAAAATCAGTTGGAAACAAACAGTATTTTTACAGAAATCCTGATGAGGATATTTTAAAAAAGACACTCGCTGCCTCCCTAACTTATAGTTTCAGAGGTAGTTTCTATAATTTCCATTACTTTACGGCAGGCTACCACAACACTTGGATTCATAAAGATGTTATCCAAGAAAAACCCAACTACTTTACCCACGATGACCAAAAATTAAAATACTTTCTCGCCTCTTATCGGTACCGTCATGACAACCGTGACAATGTCTCTTATGCAACCCATGGAACCATGTTGGATGCCAGCCTTACCAAATATGGAATGTTTGGAAACGATGACATCGATGAGTTGGAATTTAGTATAATGGCCAGCAAGTACAACAAACTAGGAGATAAATTTCACTTTGCCACAGGAATTTCAGGTTCTGCTTTTTTTAGCGATAATCAGCCTTATACACTGGTTCGCGGTATTGGTTATAAACCTGATTTTATCAGGGGCTATGAACTCAATGTTATCGAAGGCCAACAATTAATCGCCCACAAGAACAGCTTGCGTTATGAGATACTAGACATAGCCTATGATATTTCTGACATTATGCCGATTGATGAATTTTCGGTGTTCCCAATAAAACTTTACCTCAGTGGCAATTTTGATCATGGTTATGTTAGAGATGCCAATCGCCTTCCTTTAAACGCCGCACTAATTAATAAATATTTGTTAGGATATGGTTTGGGGCTTGACCTAATCGGTATGTATGACGCCGTTTTTAGATTTGAATATTCCGTAAATAACATGGGGACAGGCAGTTTCTTTGTCAATGTGAAGGCTCCTATATAATTCGTTATTTTTTTTCGATTACATGGATTTTTAGTATATTCCAGTAATACTTTATTTTTTCTTTCTTTTTTGGTTATGGAGAAATGGGTGCTAGTTGGTTCAATTTTGCTTTTTACCGGGACTTCTTGGGGCCAAAATGGCATGGACCATTTCCCAAAAGGAGCGCAAAGCCTTGGCCTAGGAAATGCCAGTGTAACCCTCCACGAACCTTGGGCAATTTTTAACAATATAGGCGCTTTAGGCAAAGGAACGACAGATATTTTAGCCGTAGTAGGATATGACCACCGACTAGGCCTAAATGAACTAACCACTTTGGCAGCCGGAATAACAATCCCTACAGAAAATTTAGGCATTTTAGGGGTAGGAGTTTCCTCTTTCGGTGGAGAATTGTTTAACCAACAACAGATCGGCATTGGACTGGCAAAACAGATGGGACTGGCCAGCTTAGGCCTAAAAATTAATTATTTCCAAACCAATATTGAAGGTTTTGGCAGAAGTGCCAGGCCGGTTTTGGAACTTGGAGGCACCGCAGAACTTTTCCCCGGCGTATTTTTTGGGGCCCATCTTTACAATATCACTCGAGCAGCCATTAGCAAGGCCAGTTTAAATTACCTGCCAACAATTGTAAAAACCGGTATTTCATATCGACCATCTGATAACCTGATGGTCAACGTTGAAACTGAAAAAGAACTTTCCTCCCCTGCCCAATTCAAAGCCGGTATAGCCTATAGTTTTGAAGAGAAATTCTGGGCAAGAACAGGAATAACAAGTCAGCCCAATAATTTGTATTTTGGCATTGGATTTCGACCTAGAAGGTTTCAGGTAGATTATGCTTTATCGCGAAATTATTTACTGGGTTTCACCCACCATTTTTCTTTAAACTATAACCTTTCTGCTCAATGAAAGGCAAGGCAATCACCGGCCTAGCCTTATTGGTAGGCACTATGGGGCTTTACGCCCAACAAATACCAAAAACCGAACTTGATATAGAAGCATTTATAGAGGAAAGGTTTGCCTTTCAGGAAGAAGACATCCCATATGAAGACCTCTACGAAAGCCTTCTTCAACATTACTTTCAGCCTTTGGACCTTCAAAAGGCAACAAGCACAGACTTGCAATCCCTCTATCTGTTAAGTCCGAAACAAATAGAATCTTTCATCAATTACAGGAATCAATTGGGCAACTTTGTATCCCTATATGAACTTCAGGCAATTCCTGATTGGACTTTAACAACCATCGAAAACCTCTTACCTTTTGTGGTCATCAATTCCTCCAACCCTAACCAAAGCCTCCCGGGTTTTAAGCGCATGGCAAAAGCGGAAAATGCCTATTTACTTTTACGTCATAATAGAGTATGGCAAGAAAGAAAAGGATTTTCTCTCCCGGACACATTGGCCAATGGAACGTTGAGTAGCAGGTATATGGGAGATCCAAATAACCTTTACCTAAGGTTTCGCCTGCAACAACCTTCAGATTTTAGTATCGGACTGACTTTAGATAAAGATGCCGGTGAATTATTTACTTGGGATCCTCAAACCAAACGATATGGGTTTAATTTTCTTTCTTTCCATTACACTTTGTACAACAAGGGACGCTTAAAAATGCTATCTCTAGGGGATTACCAATTACAATACGGACAGGGATTAGTTTTTGGTTCAGGATTTTCTGTCGGAAAAGGAGCTGAAACAATTACCACAGTAAAAAGAAGTTCTATAGGCGTAAGGCCTTACACCTCTGTTCTGGAGGCAGGCTATTTTAGGGGTCTAGCAGCAACTTATTCTATGGGTAGATTAGATATGACATTTATGCTTTCCAACAAAGCAAGGGATGCAAATTTACAAACCACGATAGATAGTTTAGACAATTCCTCCTCCTATTTATCTTCCTTGGTATTATCAGGTCTGCATCGTACAAAAAATGAAATCCAAAAAAAAGCACAAGCAAACGAACAAAATTTAGGTGTAAATTTGGGCTACCAGAATTTCGATAAAACGCTTAAAGTTGGTGTAAACTCCTTGTATACCGGATACAGTCAGCCCATTTATCCAACAGAAAGGGTTTACAATCAATTCGAATTTAAAGGTAAAAGCAACACAGTTCATAGTATATATTTCACTTACAATTTTAGAAATCATTATTTCTTTGGTGAAACAGCTCTTTCTAAAAGTGGGGGAATGGGCCATGTCGCAGGCCTTATGAGTAGCCTCAATAGCAAATTAGATTTTTCATTGGTATGGCGAAAATACGGTCGAAACTTTCATACCTTTTATGGAAATGCTTTTTCAGAGGGCTCACGCCCCATCAATGAAGAAGGCTTGTATATGGGGGTTTATTTTAAACCCAATAGAAAATTCAGTTGGTCTGCCTATTATGACTATTTCAGTTTTCCTTGGATGCGTTTTAGGGTGTATGCACCTTCTATTGGCCATGAATGGCTAAGTAGGTTTAAATTTCAACCCAACAAGCAACTTACACTGTTTATTCAATTCCGAGAAGAAATAAAAAGCAGGAATTTATTATCTGAAGACCAGCCAAGCAGCCAGTATTTACTCGCTCAAGGAAAAAGACAAAATATGGTATGGAGTCTTAATTATCATCCCAACCGAAACTGGCAGTTAAAATCAAGGGTTCAACAAAGTTTTTATAAATTTGCCGGGGAAAAATCAAAAGGCTTTTTAATTGCACAGAGTATATCCGGAGAGGCAGGGGCTTATAAATTTTCGGGAAGTCTTGCTTTATTTGACACTGACGATTACGAAAACAGACAATACCTTTATGAAAAAAATGTTTTGTGGGCTTTTTCTATACCCAATTTTTACGATCAAGGAATAAGAACCTATTTATTGGTGCAGTATAAAGTAAACCCTAGGTTGACAATTTGGGGGAGGTGGGCTAAAACCAACTATACCAACCGTGAGCAAATTGGGTCCGGATTGCAAGAAATCGCAGGAAATAAAATGGTTGAGACCACTTTCCAATTGAGATATCAATTTAACCGATAAGCAAGTCCAAGGCTTATCGGTTAAATCTCTAACATTAAATCTTATTTTTCTTTCAGCAAATCCCTGATTTGTTCCAACAATACTTCTGTTTTATTGACGGTTGGTGGCGGTGGTGTTGGTGCAGCTTCTTCTTTCTTTTTCAAATTATTAATCACCTTAACAATCATAAATACGGCAAAAGCCACTATTGTAAAATCCACGGCAAATTGAATAAACGTGCCATAATTAATGGTTACTGCATTTATTTCTTCTCCGGCCGGATCAATATAGGCTTCCTTGAGAACAACTACTAAATCTGTGAAATCTACTCCCCCGACAAGAAGTCCAATAGGTGGCATGATAATATCATTTACTAAGGAAGAAACAACCTTCCCAAATGCAGCGCCAATAATAACTGCAACTGCTAAATCTACGACATTACCTTTTACGGCAAAATCCTTGAATTCTTTAATCAATCCCATACTTTTGTTGGTTAATGGTTCTATAAATAAAATTAATAAGCCGTTCAATATAAGAAAAATTCTATGATTATTGCAAAATAATTATATCCCAAACACTATTTCAACAAATCAGGCATGTCCAAAATAAAACATATAAATCAACCAATTGCGCCAATTCATCCCAAAACCCTAGTCTCTCATGAAACCGGTAGGACAGACAACTATTACTGGATGAATAATAGAGAAAACCCTGAGGTTATTCAATATTTAGAGGAAGAGAATAAATACACCGACAGCCAACTAAAAGAAACTGAGGACTTACAAGCGTCCCTTTTCGAAGAAATGAAAGGGAGAATCAAGGAAGAAGACAGTAGTGTTCCCTATTTTAAAAATGGATATTTCTATTATAGTCGCTTTGAAAATGGCAAAGAATACCCCATATACTGTAGAAAAGAAGGGCATTTAGAAGCAGAAGAACTAACCCTATTGAATGTAAATGAATTGGCTGAAGGCAATGAATACACCAATGTCAATGCATTGGCTATTTCCGAAAACAACAAACTCCTGGCTTATTCCCTCGACACAGTTGGCAGAAGGATATACAATATTTATTTCAAAATGCTCGACAGTGATCGTATTTTAGAAGATCAACTAATAGCTGTCACGGGGAGTATTGTTTGGGCAGCAGATAATCAAACAGTTTTCTATTCACAGCAGGATCCGGAGACCCTTCGTCCTAATAAAATTTTCCGGCATATTGTTGGAACTGCTCAAGAAACTGACGAATTGGTATATGAAGAAAAGGATGAGACTTTTACAGTAGGCTTAAAAAAATCAAAGTCCAGAGAATTTCTATTTATTGTTAGCCAAAGCACAATCTCTTCAGAGTACCGGTTTCTTCCGGTAGATAAGCCAAATGAAAGCTGGAAAATACTTCAGGAAAGACAAGCCAACTTAGAGTATGAAGTAGATCATTATGGTAACTATTTTATTATCCTTACCAATGCAGATCAAGCCAAGAATTTTAAATTGGTTAAAACCCCTATAGACCAGACAGAAAAAGAAAATTGGGAAGACATTATTCCTGTGAGAGAAAACGTTTTCTTAGAGGAATTTGAAGTATTCAAGCATCACTTGGTCATTGCCAATCGATTCAATGGATTGCAGCGATTGGAAATCAGGTCATGGGATGGAGAGAAAAAGCATACCATTAAAATGGAAGACCCGGCTTATACAGTCTGGATCGGCACCAACCCTGAATTTTATACTGAAGTACTTAGGTATGGCTACAATTCGCTCACCACTCCTGCTTCAGTCTTTGATTACCACAAGGAAACACGAGAGAAAACACTTATGAAGCGCCAAGAAGTCGTGGGAGGCCATAATCCGGAAGATTACCAATCCGAACGTGTTTGGGCAAGTTCTAAGGATGGTACTGATATTCCTATATCTTTAGTCTATAAAAAAGAATTATTTGCCAAAGAAGGACAAAACCCGGTACTTCTATACGGTTATGGCTCCTATGGACTAAGCTCAGACCCTTATTTTAGTTCAAGTAGACTGAGTTTGTTGGACAGAGGTTTTGTCTTTGCAATTGCCCATATCAGAGGGGGTCAAGAAATGGGGAGACATTGGTATGAAGAAGGCAAAATGCTAAAGAAAAAAAACACCTTTGAAGACTTTATTGCTTGTGGAGATTTTTTAATTCGTGAAAAATATGCTCATCCAAATAAACTTTTTGCCATGGGGGGAAGTGCCGGAGGACTGCTTGTAGGGGCTGTAATCAATCAACGTCCGGACCTTTTTTACGGAGTAGTGGCTGCAGTTCCCTTTGTAGATGTGGTAACCACCATGTTGGACGAAAGCATCCCTTTAACTACAGGTGAATTTAATGAATGGGGCAATCCAAAAGAAAAACGCTATTTTGACTACATGCTTTCTTACTCTCCATATGACAATGTGAAAGAGCAGGATTACCCACATTTACTAGTGACTTCAGGCTTACACGACAGTCAGGTACAATACTGGGAACCTACCAAGTGGGTAGCAAAACTTCGTGCATTACGCACCAACAACAATTTACTTTTACTTCACACCAATATGGAGGCCGGTCATGGTGGCGCTTCCGGTCGTTTTAACTCGTTGAAGGAATTGGCCATGGAATATGCCTTTATTTTATCTCTTGTGGAAAATTGACCTAAAGTAAAATCATAAACTCCATTAAGCCTGTTGTTCCTTTCAACAGGCTTTTTTTATCCCTTGTAGTAACATAAGTTACCTCCATCCGGAGCTTAGTTAGGGGAAATACCTGTTCCTAATCCAAGAAAGAATATGCATCCCCTGCTTGCAAGGTGTTTAAGTACTTTGGGTTTAATCAAAATGAATTTTACTATAGATCCAATAGTTCAAATAAAGCAAAAGACAGGTAGTCTTCTTCCAAATCCGGATTATCCGGGTGGTTTTTTGACAAATACACTCCTGCTTCAGTAATGAACAGATTGTCCGGTAAAAATTTCTCCTTTTCAAATAGGGTTTCTCCTATAACATTCAACTCGCTGTCTAAAATTAATATGGAAAACATCTTTGGAACGAATCTATACTTCATTATTTCCTCCTCACTAGTTAATTCTATTTCCGGATAACAAACCCTATAATAGACATTCTTGAATTTATCGTAAAAGATGCTTTTATAATTCGGTGCACTAGCAAAATACCTGTAATTCTCCTCTCTAGAACCTGACAAATCGAAGTTTCGAAAGCCGTTAATGTAATTACTTTTTGCAGTAACTGAAGCTAAAGAAGTATTCCTTGCATCTGAATAATACAAGTCATGGTCGGAATGAAAAGAATAAACCCATTTGTCTAACCCTTTTGCAAAGCTGAAATCGAAAAACCTATACCCATCTACCAAATAGTTATTGGGAAATTTGTGGGACAAAAGCTCTGTCTCTCCATTGTTAAGGTTGATGCTATAAGTCAAATGTCTTTTGGACAGCACATCATTTGTAATTTGGTTATGGACATCCGCAGGACGGGTTTTTACCACTAGATCCTCTCCAACTAGCACCGCCGGAGAAGAAAAATACGTTAAGTGGACAAAAGGGGAAGTATGCATCTCTGGTACCTGAACTGTGATTTTTTTTCTGACCGACCCGCTTGTGTCTGTTAAATATATATTTGGACTAAATTGCTGGAAATGAAAGATACTGTCTAACTTATGGATGTAGAATGAAAATATCCGACCTACGCTATTGTTGCCTTCAACAGAAAACCTTAACCTTTTATGTAGGGTTTTATTCTCCATGTCATACATCTGAATCTCATTCGTTTTCGGGTTAAGATTAAAAAACCAACCTTTAGAACCCTGATGATATGCCAACTGCATGCTTCTATTATCTGTCAATGAATCAATCGGTATTCTTATTGAATGGGAGGATTGAACTAATTTTTTTAGCACTATAGCTTTACCCTTTTCATCCTTTTCACATCCAAAAACCATCGCTAAAATCATCACTATGAATCCAGAGATTTTGTATAGCTTGTATTTGTCTAATGTATTTTGTCTTCTGCCCATGTGGCTGTTATTATAAATGTGATGGTCCTACTTCCAAGTTTTACCCTTTTCACTGAATTTGTTTTTCCGCCCTACCTCTACCTACTTAAGATGCTGAAATTTTAAGTCATTGAACCCTAAAGCCAATGCTTAATTATACTTAAGCATAATTTTTATACCTGATAATTTAGTTATTCTAACTTGCATTTACAATTTTGCCAAAGTATTTATTTTATAGCCTCTAATTTGGATTTAAAGCAGCTTTTTAAGCGGAGACAAAATTATTTTCAAACAAGCCCCAGACTTATGATTGACATTAAAACAAAATAATTAACAAGTGGGAGTAGAATCCTAAGGGAATTTTTCTAAAACACCAACAACCACCCCCATTTTTTTGTATTATTAAAATATTTTACCTATTTTTTATAAAAATTATATTTTTTAAATCTTTGATCCAACTGAATTAATTAGACAATATGAACGTAAACCACGATTCACAACACTCTTTTTATGATGAAATGTATGATGGAGATCGCACATTAAGGGAACATTATTCCAGCTTTGGAGCATTCATTGATACCATTTCAGCAAAAAAACTAAACCAGTTACAATTCTCTGCTGATAAGGCTCAGATGGCCATGGGAATGACCTTTAATGTTTATCATGACAAAGAAGGTTTGGAAAAAATTCTACATTTGGATATCATCCCTAGAATAATTCCCGGCAATGATTGGCAGAAGATCAATGAGGGGTTAAAACAAAGAATCACTGCCTTAAACTTATTTCTCCAGGATATTTACAACGAACAAAAGATTCTAAAAGATAAGGTGGTACCTGCTGACTTAATTCTGGGAAGCAAAGACTTTTTGAAACCATGTATGGGCATGACACCTCCAAAAGGCATTTGGTGCCATATTACAGGAACAGACCTAGTACGGAACAATGATGGGGAATTTTATATATTGGAGGATAATTTACGTTGTCCTTCAGGTGTTTCTTATATGCTGGAGAGCCGTGAAATTATTAAACGTGCCTTTCCTAATTTATTCAATAAACTAGGGGTAAGACCCGTTTCAGATTATCCTACCAAACTTTTGGACATGTTACAATTTTTGTCCGATAAACCCAGGCCGGTAATCGGGGTATTGACGCCCGGAGTTTATAATTCTGCCTACTTCGAACACTCCTACCTCGCACAACAAATGGGGGCAGAACTTGTTTCCGGAATGGATTTACTCGTTCAAGATAAAAAGGTTTACATGCAAACCACTCAAGGTCTTGAACAGATAGATGTACTGTACAGAAGAATCGATGATACTTTCCTCGACCCTTTGGCGTTTAACCCCAACTCAATGCTTGGGATTCCGGGGCTCTTTGAGGCTTATAAGGCAGGCAATATAGCTCTTGCAAATGCTCCAGGGACGGGTGTAGCCGACGACAAAGCTGTGTATGCTTATGTACCCAAAATAATTAAATATTACTTGGATCAAGATCCCATTCTCAATAATGTTCCGACTTACCTATGTAGAGAGGAAAAAGACAGGAAGCATGTTTTAGAAAATATTGCAGACCTTGTGGTCAAAGAAACCAATGCTGCAGGAGGTTATGGAATGATGATCGGACCTAAAGTTGATGCATCAGAACATCAGAAATTCAGGCAACTGATCAAAGATAATCCCAACAACTATATTGCACAGCCTACTTTATCCCTTTCAACAGTTCCATCCTTAGTGGATCATAAAACAATAGAAGGGCGTCACGTAGATTTAAGGCCTTATGTATTGTATGGGAATGAGGTGGAAGTAATACCAGGGGCACTTACCCGGGTCGCATTAAAAAAAGGATCTCTTGTAGTCAATAGTTCTCAGGGTGGTGGAAGTAAAGACACTTGGGTGCTATATTAATCTAAAAGCAAAAGCGATAATATGTTAAGTAGAGTAGCAAATTCGATTTACTGGCTAGGAAGATATACCGAAAGGGCAGAAAACTATGCCAGATTTATCAATGTAAATTTCAACCTTATGCTGGACTCTCCTCCTGACTTAAAAGAGCAGTGGGAACCTTTAATAATGGCCACCGGCGATCACGAATTGTACAAAACTCGGAATCAATCCTTTGACATGCATGAAGTGATTTATTTTTTGGCATTTGACCATAGCAATCCCAATTCTATAATTTCCTCAATTTCCAAAGCCAGAGAAAATGCAAGGATGATCAGGGAAAACCTCACCAAAGAGACATGGGAAAAATTAAATGAGACCTACCATTTTGTAAACAAAGCCTCTGAAGGGAAAGTGTGGAAAAAAGCCGATCCAAGAAATTTCTTTGAAGAAGTTAAAGCACAAATACTCCTGCTTTACGGTCTCGCAGACAATACGGTGGCACGTACAGAGGGCTGGCATTTCAGACAGTTAGGGCAGTATTTGGAAAGAGCTGACAAAACCTCCAGAATTCTGGATGTTAAATACCATATTCTACTTCCTTCTCCTGAGGAAGTTGGGTCTCCATTGGATTTTCTACACTGGATGGCGTTGCTTAAGTCCGTTACTGCGTTCAATACCTACCGAAGACTTTATGGAAACATTTCACCTTCGGGAGTTGTAGAATTTCTTGTCTTAAATAAATACTTTCCCAGGTCCGTTTTCTTTTGTTTGAAGGAAGCAGAGACATGTTTGTATAAAATTTCTAACTCTAACGGTGAAGGTTATTCCAATAGTGCAGAAAAGGCCATGGGAGAATTGCGGTCAAAGCTTGAGTTTGACGATGTCAACGATATTATTTCCAATGGCTTACATGAATACATCGAGCAACTTCAAATCAAAATTAATAATATCTCAAATAAAATAAACGACAATTATTTCCAAATAAAAGATAACTTTGCCAGCCAAACTATGGTACAAGAATGACTTTCTGCATTGGAATAAAAACAAAACATGGAATATTAGGTTTATCGGACACTAGGATTACATCCGGAAATGATACAACCACTTCTAAAAAAGTATATACAGTCAATAGAAGAAACCATTCCTTCTTTATAATGACCTCCGGCCTTCGCTCTGTTCGAGACAAAGCCATTACTTATTTTGGAGAATTAATTGAAAAAAACGATTCAACCTATGACAAATTGTATAAAGCTGTCAACGGCTTTGCCGATCAAGTAAAACGTGTAGCAGGGGAAGACAAAGACTCATTAGAAAAATCAGGGTTTTACTTTAATTTATTTTCCATCATTGGCGGACAACTTGAAGAGGACAAGGAACCCAAACTTTACTTGCTCTACCCTCAGGGTAATTGGATAGAGATCAGACAGGGGACCCCATTTGTCATTATTGGAAACACCGGGTTTGGCAACCCAGTGCTTAGAAGGTCACTTAAATATGATGAACCGCTATTGCTTGCATTGAAAAGTGCATTTCTAGCCTTCGATGCAACTAGGATCAGTTCCAACGATGTGGATTATCCGGTGGACACGGTGGTATTAGAAAATAACAGTTACAATATAGTGGAAAATCGATTCGAGCAACACGAATTGAATCACATTTCTGAATTTTGGAATGATTCATTAAAAAAAGTCATCCATGACCTTCCGGCAGATATTCTTAAAAAAGCTTTTTCTGCGGAAAATAAAAAGGAATATGATTAAGTAAAATAGAAATTGTTGTCTTTTCTCAATTAAATAACAAGCAAAAATGCGCCTGAAAATACAACATAACACAACTTATAATTACCAAAAACTAATCAGTTTAAACCCTCATCATTTTTACTTAAAGCCTCTCCAAAGGAATTATTTGGAAGTAGAAACTTATTCCCTAAAAATTGTCCCGGAACCTGAGGGAATGAATGAAAGATACAGTATAGAAGGCAACCCATATTTTCAAGCTTGGTTTAAAGGGGAAACTGAAAGCATGATTATTCATGTAGAATTTCAAGTACAAACAAGCCATTTCAACCCTTTCCTGTTTTTAATTGATCAATGGTTTTTACAGCAATTCAACCCGGAAGCAGACATCCCTTTTTCTTATGAGCCCAATGATAGGCCCATTTTACAACCTTACTTAAATCATACAGGTAATAATTTGCTTAAAAGCTATAGTCTGGGAAAATTAAACACCAATGATCCCATCCAATTTTTAACCCAACTTAACGCAGCCATTCATGCCGATTGGCACCATATCATTAGAGAAGAAGAAAACCTCTGGTCTGCTGCTAAAACTTTTGCTGCGGGAAAAGGGTCTTGTAGAGACCTTTCGTTTATGTTAATGGAAATGTTGAGACATGTAGGATTGGCGGCAAGGTTTGTCAGTGGTTATGCTTTTAACCCCGAACTTGAAGAAGGGCATGAACTTCATGCATGGGTAGAAACCTATTTACCCGGAGCCGGGTGGGTAGGGCTAGATCCAAGTCTGGGCCTGATGGCCGATAAACACTATATCCCTCTAGCAGCTAGTTTCCTTCCGGAAAACACGCTTCCTGTTCACGGGACCTATGGCGGAGAAAACCTGAAACCTTCAACATTACAAACCTCTGTGAGCATTCATCAAATTTAAAACAAATATCTATTTTTATTAAAAAATTACCCCTGTAACAAAATTTTATCAACCTTTTTAGCCTCCTTTCAGTTTAATAGAATAACACAAATATTCTATGAAAAAAGTGGGAGGCACAATATTCATTCTAATTTTACTATCCGTTATTTTTTTTCTGGATTGGTATGTATTTCAAGGGATCAAAACAATTTTACCATCAGGTTATTTAGCACAGGGGAAAACCATATATTGGGTGCTTACTGCCACAATAGCTTTGTGGTTTGGGTATACTTTTTATACCATTATGCAGGAGGGGAAAATATCTCCAACCTCACAGCAATCACTCAATTGGTTTTTGGTTATTCTTGTTACCCAATTAACCATTGTTCTTTTCTTATTTGGGGAAGATCTGATAAGGGGATTGGGTTCTGTTTACCGATACATTACCAATTCTTCCCAGGATGGCGCATTGTTGTCCTCTAGAAGAAAATTCGTAAGCCAGCTGGCGTTTGCTGTGGCAGTTATACCTATGACAGGCTTCATTTATGGGATTGTCAAAGGAAAATATGCTTTTAGAACAATCCGCAAAACCCTATATTTTAAAGATTTGCCGGAGGCCTTTGACGGATTTACCATTACCCAGTTGTCAGACATTCATGCCGGTAGTTTCAAAGACTTTGAAGCAGTAAAAAAAGGGGCAGAAATGGCAGCAGCTCAGCAGTCTGATCTTTTTGTATTTACCGGAGATCTAGTCAATCACAAGGCCAATGAAATTGATCCGATGTTGGATATTTTTTCAAAGATTAAAGCTCCATATGGCCAATTCTCTATTCTGGGCAACCATGATTATGGAGACTACACTTCTTGGCCTAGCCCTGAAGCAAAGATTCAAAACCTAGAATCGCTAAAAAACAAGCATCATTTGATGGGTTTTGATTTGCTATTGGATGAAAGCAGAACCATAGAAAAAGACGGGCAAAAAATAAGCCTGTTGGGCGTAGAAAACTGGGGAGTTGGTTTTCAATCTAAAGGAGACCTTGAGAAATCCCTACAAAATGTACCGGAAAAGGATTTTAAGATCTTGCTATCACATGACCCTACCCACTGGGACGAACAGGTCAAAAACCATCCTAAAAATATACATTTGACCCTTAGTGGACATACCCATGGGATGCAGATGGGCATAGAGACGCCGTTTATCCGCTGGAGCCCGGCACAGTACCGGTATGCCAACTGGGCAGGTATTGCAGAGCAGGCAGGGAAATACCTTTATGTAAATAGAGGTTTTGGCTTTCATGCCTTTGCCGGAAGAGTAGGTATTTGGCCGGAAATTACTGTAATCGAATTAAAAAAAGGATAAAATAAAACTAGGGAGAATCAAAAATTAAGAGATTCATCTTTCATCACCGAATTTCACCGATCCACTTTCCCCGGATAAGAAATAATAGGCCAATGGCACAAAATACAGTGCCGTAAATGTACCTATGGTAAGACCGCCAATAACTGAAAAGACAAGCGGCCTTTGCAGATCTGCTCCCAAACCCGCACTGAATACCACCGGTACCAAAGCAAGAATTGTAGTGATAGAAGTCATTACTATGGGCTTGAGTCTAATTTCTCCTGCACGGTACAATGCCTTGGTTAAGGCCTCTTTGCCTACGATTCCATTCGCACGATAATTTACCCTTAGCCTATTGATGGTATCTATTTTAAGTATCGCATCATTGACCATGATGCCAAGCATTACCACCAAACCTATGGCTGACATTACATTTAGGGAAGTTCCGGTAAGCCATAAAACCAAGAAAGCCCCTCCTACTCCTAGGGGAAGAGTAAATATCACAATTAGAGGCTGTAAAAAGCTTTCAAACTGCGCTGCCAGAATAAAGTATAACAATAAAATCGAAACCATTAAAATCCCCATTAGCTGCTTGATGGTTTCTTGGTCTTCGAAATATTGACCTGCAAAATTTACGGTAAGGTTTTCATTTACTGCCCATGAACGAATTTCATCTTCGTAGCTTGTCGGTTCAGTAATATTGAGGTTTACAGATTGAAATATACCGGACCTATCAGCTGTTACAAACTTATAATGGGTATCGTAATTAGCAGTAATAAACTCATCTAAAGCATAAGCAACCCCTTCTTCTCCATGTATAAAATTTCTTTTCAGCAGGGATTGAAAATCCAGTTGATCATTTCTTAAACGTATAGGGATTATTTCTCCGAATTGTCGAATATCTGTGATTAAGTAATCTCCAAACAACCTTTCTATGGAGGTAATCAACTGGTTTACTTCTAAGCCATAGAGTGCCAATTTCTCGAGATCTGTTTTAAAAATTACGGAAGCTCCCTCTTGCAATCCAGGTCCTTTAGACCAATCTTTCACCGGGAAATTTTCCATCAGTGCATTCATTTGATTGGGCCCTACTGACCTTTTGGTTTCTGTATTCTTAAACCGCACCTCAAAGTTGGGGCGATTTGAACTAAACAGCTGATCAAAAGCATTGGGGGCGTCTTTTATCTCTATACTGGCCTGAGGGAATTGCTTAATAAAGAATTGTTGAAGTTGCCTTGACACATTTTCTTTATCAGTTTGATTGGCAAACATTAGGTAAAGATCCGCCTGTTGAATGGCATTTTCACCTTCATACAATATAAATTGTCTCAAACCGATATCACTTTCCGCCACTGTAAATTTCCCCTCCAATTGCTCAAGCAAATGTTGAATTCTGTTTTTGTTTTGACTTGCATTGATCGGCTCATTCCAATCCAACGAAATCAAAACATCAAACTTTTCAACAGGTGGTAAACCTTCTACTTTCAAAAATTGAATGGATGCCAAAAGCAAAGGTATTAATAGGAACAATACAATCAATGACAGCCCCGGACGAGTGAAGAACCTTTTAAACAATAGTTTATACCCCTTTAACATGCCTCTAAAAAGTCGACTGTCCTCTTTAACAGATTGTTTGTCTTTGTTTTTAAACAAAAGAAAATACAATAAGGGGAGTAGAATAAACGCCACCAATAAGGAGACAGACAAAATTGCTGCAACAGATACCGCCTGATCATAAAACAAAGCCCCTGCCACCCCACTTAAAAACACTAATGGCACAAATACTGCCAAGGTGGTGAGTACAGAGCTTATAAGTGCAGACTGCACCTCATTTACTCCGACCACACAGGCTTCAAACAAAGAAAACCCTTCCTCTCGTTTTCGGTTAATATTGTCTAAAACAATGATGGCATTGTCTATAAGCATCCCTAAACCCAGAGCAAGTCCACTTAGGGAAATCACATTTATAGAGATATTAAAAAAATAAAACACCATAAAACTAATCACCAGAGAAGCCGGCAAACTTATACCTATGATTATGGGCATGCGGTAATTGCCCATAAACACAAATAGAATAGCAAAAGCAAACAAGCCTCCAAAAAACAAACTGGTTTGTAGGTTGTTTATCCCCGCATTAAGAAGAGAAGATTGGTCTTGTGTCAATTCAAAATCTACCTGTGGGTAATCCTCTTTAAACAATTCCACCGCTTCATAAATCAGGGGCATGGTTTCATTCATTTTGGCCGCAGTCTGTTTATGTACTGTCACCACCAAGCTTTCTTTACCTTTAAATAAATGATACCCGGTAGGCTTGGATAAGGTATGATTAACCTTAGCAATTTTTGAAAGTAAAACGGTATTTCCCTCAGGCCCCCTTACAGGTAGATTCCCCACATCTTCAGCTGTTTCTAACTTGCTTGCCAACCTTAAATAATACCTAAACTGTCCATCTTCTACACTAATCCCGGGTAATTCACGGTTTCCGTCCTGAATTGCCTGAACTAAGTCTGATTCCATAAAACCCAAACCTGACATTACGGGCTTATTGGGTGTTACTGCTATGACTCTTTCCTGACGTCCATTGATATCAACAAGCGCCACTCCATCCAGTTGCTCTAAGCGTTTTTTTATTACATTCTCGGTCAGCAAAGAAACCTCCGCATAATCTACCCCTTCTTTCGGAATAATTTGAAGCCGAACGATAGGAATATCGTTGGAGTTGATCCGGACCACTTGAGGTCTTGGCATGTCATCGGGCAAACTATTGGTCAGTCGATCAATCTTTTCATTGACTTCAATATAAGCCAATTCCATTTTGGTCTGGAAATCAAAAGTCAAACGCACATTTCCTACTTCTGAACCTGCCTTGCTCTCAATATCCTGAAGCCCATTTAAAGTGACCATACCCTCTCGAATGGGTTTCAGAACATTGCGTTCGATGGACTCAGGAGAGGTATTGGGATAATTAACCTTTATGATTATTTGAGGCACATCTATGGGGGGCAATAAAGAGATCGGCAGTGTCCTAAACATTATCACACTGAAGATAAGCAAAGCCAAAAAGGTCATGCCAACAGCAATGGGACGCGAGAGTAAAAACTTTACCATATCCTATTCTGTTGAAACCTGCACTGGAGCCTGATGGGCCAGTTGAACATTATTGCTTACAATCACGGTTCGATCTGCTTCAAGTCCATCCAAAACCTCAACTTCTCTTCCATTGTCTTTTCCTACCTCCACATAATTCCAAATGGCTTCATTATTATCAATAGTAAAGACCACCGGGCGACCGGATCGATAAACTACTGCTTCTTTTGGCACCACCAAATTGTTGTTTTGTGGAGCCCTTATTACTGCCCTTGCATTCATCCCGGGCAGCAGACTTCCTCCTTTACTTAGTTTTAAAGTAACTTGGACCAATCCGTTTTCATCCACCTTTGGGTTGATGCTGGTAACTGTACCAGTAATGCTATCACCTAAACCGGAGACCGGATATATTTCTGCCTTTTGTCCCTTTTTGACAAAAGAAATATCCGACTCCAATACTTTAACTTTCATTTCCAATAAGGAAGTGCTTAGTACCAAACAAATTTCGTCACCTGCATTCACCAGACTACCCTTTTTTAATTTCAAATCTGCAATTGCACCGGAAATGGGGGCTTTAACTTCCGTCTTGTCTAGATTAATCTCTGCCTCCCTTACAGCAATTTCTGCAGCCAATAAGCCACTGGAAGCTCTCCAATATTCATCCCTTGCCTCTTTATCCAAATCTTCAGAAAAAGTAGTTTCAACGCTAGCAGTAATTTTTCTGCTTTCATACTCAGCCTGAGATGAACGAAGGTTTACTTGAGCTTTCTCCCATTCAAGCTGACTATCCGTTTTATCCAATAGGGCAATTACCTGTCCTTCCTTAACTAGTTGCCCTTCCTCTACCCTCAAATCTATTAAATAGCCAGTTCGTTCTACAATAGACATCACCTGATTTTCAGCTTCAATTTTCCCTGTCGCGTTGATTAGGTAATCAAAAGACTTTTTTTCAGATAATCCTACCTTTACAGAAGTGGCTTGAACTTCATCCCGAAAAGTTTCCATGGGGATTTCCTCTTTCTCTTGGGTTTCTTCACCACAGGAGAAAAAGAAAATTAAGGAACAAAATAAGAGTGTTTTGTTCATGTCTTTATTTGGCTATATGGTTAATATTTTTTTGAAGCATATTTGGAAAGATTATAATTAACTAAATATTTAAATCTCATGCAAACATTGGCTTTATTTTTTATTCAAAAACTGCGAAAAATCAAATTTAGCCCCTGAGAATCCTACTAAAGTGCTCCTTATTGTAGTTTAAAGAAAAACTTTAAGTTAACTGCTTTAAACTCCATAATCCATTGAATGCGCATTTTAAAATAGTTGCCTTTAAGGCTGAAATAATTGGTCAAGTATGTATACCTATAATTATAACCTATGCGTTTTAAACCTGATAAAGGAAATAGGTCTTCGTTTGTGCGATTTAATCACTACAAAATTTTTCTCCTCCTAGCTGTTGCTGACATTGAAATGCTATGATCCGGACTTCAAATTGGCTATTTTTTTTTAAATTATACCACACAGACAACAATATCAGGGTAATCTAATTGAGTATAAATAAAAAAATCCGGATCGAGTAAATCAATCCGGATCAATAATTTCAGGGTATTATAATGCTATTTCAGCACTTTTTCATCGGCATGTATAAAATTTGGATCATCTTCCTTATAATTCACATGTATGATGGAACTCGCCTTGTGGAGCAATGCTTTACTAGAAGAATCTAAATGTCTCACATACACAGTTTTACCTACTTTACTGTACCGCTCTGTCACCTTATGTACGGCCTCCAATCCGGAATGATCCACTATTCTACTCTCCTCAAAATCAATAATAATCTCATCAGGATCATTTATTGGGTCAAATTTCTCTCCGAAAGCGGTTACTGAAGCAAAGAATAAAGGTCCAAAAATTTCGTAGTGTTTGATACCATTTTCGTCCATGCGTTTTCTTGCACGAATCATTTTTGAATTTTTCCATGCAAATACCAAAGCAGCGATAATCACCCCTATCAACACTGCCAAAGCAAGATTGTGTAAAAATACCGTGACAAGGGTTACCAAAATCATTACCAATACGTCTGATTTAGGCACTTTTCTAAATACCCTTAAAGAGGCCCATTCAAAAGTTCCTATAGCCACCATAAACATTAGACCGACAAGCGCAGCCATCGGCACCATTTCTATATAGGAAGAAAAGAATAAAATAAAGGTAAGCAAACCAAGTGCTGCTACTATACCCGAAAGCCGATTTCTTCCTCCTGCATTTACATTGATAAGGGATTGACCGATCATGGCACAACCTCCCATTCCACCAAAAAAACCGGTAGTAACGTTAGCTACTCCTTGGGCAATACATTCTTTATTCCCACTTCCTCTGGTTTCAGTAATTTCATCTACAAGGGTAAGTGTAAGTAAGCTTTCAATCAACCCAACGCCGGCCATTATCGCAGAATAAGGTAAAATAATCCAAAATGTCTCCATGGACAGGGATACCATAGGAATATGAAATTGTGGCAAGCCTCCTGAAATAGATGCCATATCTCCTACGGTACGGGTATCCAATCCGCCAAAGATCACAATTAAGGTAACCACTAGTATCGCTGCCAAAGCAGAAGGTATTACTTTGGTTAACATAGGAAGGTATTTGATAATAAGCATGGTTACAAGTACCAAAGCCAACATAAGGTACAATGGGGTACCACTCATCCATTCTGTAACCCCTTGTGCATTTACCGTTTTAAATTGGGCAAACTGAGCAGTAAAAATGATAATTGCCAAACCATTCACGAATCCGAACATTACCGGGTGCGGAACCAAACGAATCAGCTTTCCTAATTTTAACACCCCTACCAATATCTGGATCAGCCCCATTAAGACTACAGCAGCGAAAAGGTATTCCACACCATGATCAATCACTAATGCCACCACTACTACAGCAATGGCTCCGGTAGCTCCTGATATCATACCCGGTCTGCCTCCAAGGATTGATGTAATCAAACCAATGATAAAAGCAGTGTATAAGCCTATCAATGGACTCACCCCGGCAATTAAAGAAAATGCTACTGCTTCCGGCACCAAAGCCAAGGCAACAGTTAAGCCTGATAGCACTTCATCTTTAATATTGGCTTCCTTTGGTCTGAATAAGTTGTAAAAGGCCTGAGTCATAGGTCTGTAAGATTGATGATGTTATTAATAATTTAATTAATTTAAAAAATTAGGCATTTGGGTGATTTCCATTGAGGAAATAAGGCGCAAAGATATTAAAAATATATTTAATTAAAATATTATTTGGTTTTTTAGCAAGAGAATTGACTGAATACAAGCGAAATACCCTCTTTAACTATAGGTTCTCTATATTGTTATAAATCATTTGGCTAATTTTGGCGATACACTCTTTACCTGCTTTCACATCGGTAAGGTTTTTACTTAGAATTACCAAAACATACCGATTTCCATCAGGAAGCTCCACTATGGCGGCGTCGTGTTGCACCCCCGTAATAGCGCCTGTTTTATGTGCTATTTTCACTTCCTTTGGCAAATATTTTGGTATCAAATCATTGAAATGCTGGTCCGATAGGATGTCTATCATTTTTTTGGACCCGGCCACCTTATGCTTGGCAATGGCTTCCATAATCAGCATCATGTCTAGGGCTGTGGTGGTATTGCTCAGCCCAGCTTCATAGGCTTTGAGATCCTCTACACCTCTAAGCACTTGTATGTCTTCTGCCCCTAATTCACGCATCAATTGGGTAACATTTTTCGCTCCCACCTTCTCTATCAGTATATTGGTGGCCAAATTGCTACTTCGAACAATCATTTCATACATCAACTCGTACATGGTAGCATTTTCACCTATCCGCTTATACAATGCTTCTTGGCTATCTACTCCCAAGTCCATTTGGTAGGTGCTTCCGTCAAGTATACTTTTAAAAGAATTTCTAATCAAAATTGAATCTTGTAAAGAAAACTTACCAGCTGCTTCCTGTTCAAAAAGCGCAACCATAACCGGAGTTTTCATCGTACTCGCAGCATGAAACGTTTCTTTTTCATTGAAAAATAATTCACTTTCCTCGCCATCCACTGATCTAAAAGCAAGGGCAAAATCCCCTTCAGTTTCATTCATCAGTTTTCTAATTTCTTCCTCCAATTGAGTCAACCTTTGTTTTTCTTTAGCCTGACTACAGGCTATTAATAGGATTAAGGGAAATAGCAGGTGAATTTTCATAGCAAAAAGACAGTTAAAGTAAAACAAGTACCCAGGCCATTACTGCTAAAAAAGCCAATATTGGACCCAAGAAAATAAAGAACACCCCTCCGGGTCGGAAGTCTTTTTGTTCCACCATGCCTGTTGCAAAGGCGATGGCATTTGCAGGGGTAGATACAGGAAGCAATAAAGAGCAGGAACAACTTATGGCCACCATCACAGGGCCTGCAATACCGTAAATTCCCGGCAAGGCCAAACTCAAGGGCACCAAAATGGAAGCTGCAGCTGTATTACTCATTACATTTGAGAGTAAGACCGCTACCAAGCAAAAGATAATGGCTATAAATACTTTTGGCAAGGGCAAAGCATTGATTTTCACCATAACTATTTCTGCTAGTCCTACTTCTACCAGCGCAATGCCAAGGGCAAGCCCTCCGGCCACCAACATAAGTGTATCCCAAGGCAGGCTTCGTACATGTTCTGAGTGGATGACCTGGGTCATAGTGAGGAAGACAATGGGAATGGCAGAAGTAGCCGCAACAGGTATGCCATGCAATGGCTCAGTCAGCCACATCAAAACAGTAAACATTAAAGTGAAAATAACAGCATTTTTTTCAAAAGGCCTGACTTCGCCTTTGGCTTTAGGAAGAAGAGAAAGGTCAAGGGTTACCCCCGAAAAGTCTCTTGTTTTGCAAAGGAATTTCCAAAATAACCAAACCAAAATCAACCCGGTAGGAAAACCTACTACCATCCAATCTATAAAAGTAATGTTTATGCCTTTCTCTTGTAAAGCGCCTACTGCAATTGCATTTGGTGTACTGCCAATGATGGTACCAACTCCTCCCACCGAGGCAGCTGCCGGTATTGCCGTTAATAAAGCCTTTCCATAGGCTGAATCTTTTCCAATTATCCGAACAAGAGGTAAAATGGAAGAAATCATCATTGCAGTGGTTGCTGTATTCGACATGACCATACTGGCAATGGCCGTGGTCATCATCATCCCTAATAATAAACCTTCAGGTTTATGGCCGAATTTACTAACTGTAAACTGAAAAAGCTGTCGATCTAATTCTACCAAACTCATGGCTTTTGCTAAAAAAAAACCACCGAGTAAAAGCCAAATCACATTACTAGTCCAAGTACTCACATAGAGCTCCGGCGGCATGGTTTTATCAAAGAAGAAGTCTGTGCTGAACCCTAGTAAAAGGGTAGCAATAATAAAGATTCCGACAGCAAAGGGAGGTAAAGCTTCGGATATCCATAAGCCTATCGCCAAAATACTAATAAAAAACACAAAATTAACTGGGGCCTCGTAACCTATCTTGCTAAAAAAATAGCTGATTATTAGTGCAATTAAAAAATTCCCAACAAATGTCGAAGTACTGAAAATCCAATTCAACTTAAGCTTCCTATATAGATTTCTGGCACCACTTCTAGAATCAGCTTCAAACATGCTCAATTAGAAATTTATGAAAAAAAGGTTAAGCCCACGAATGAGCGGGTAATCGATATATCCAATTGGATCCGAGATAACCACGTGGCAATTTAAACCTAAAAGTGGAATACATAAACGATTAGGTACAAAAAATCAAGACAAATCTCCCATGTATAAATAGTCCCTTTACGAATAACGCCAGTAATACTTTTGAATTTGGAATTATAGTGCAATGTAACTTTTCATAGTACCTTACGACAGCTTTACCGCAAAGGTCTACTATCCTATCATTGAGGTTTTCCAATATTTATAAACCCTATTAAAGTACCGATCGAATAAAAAAATTATTAAAAAAACAGACAAGAAAAATCTAAACAGCAAGGTGTCTGCGTACATGTCATCAAATATTCAATAAAACAGTAGTGATAGGAAAATTAACAGGCTTAAAACTCTTCCAATAACACTTCTGATAGTATCATTTTTTCATCTTTATATTTCAAAGGCCATGGCTACGACTCCATGGCCTTTTTCTTTGGATTAAAAAGAAGAGGGGAATTCGATAATAGGTCTAGTTTTAGACCTATACTTACCCCTAGAAATTGTGGATAAAGTTGTTGATTAAAAATTTTTAGGTTTTGGAACCAAATTTGTGTTAGTTTTGTCAACTTAATTCAAATGGGGCTGACCGGTTTTGACAGTAGGAGTGAAGATTGGGCTCGCATGCAGGCTGGAGTATGTACGGCCTTGAAAGATTCATACAAATCCTAATTGGCGAATCTAATTACGCCATGGCTGCCTAATCTTACCCTTAGGGGACTAGATAATGCTTAAAGGGTTGAGCTTCGATAGATGCTCCCCGGCCACATCTCACCATCCGTTGCGCTGTCCGGATGGAATTGAGGTGTCGACTTGACAGTGATGCTCCCTGTGAGACTACTAAGCAGGGCTAAGATTAGTGGTTAAGCCGGAAGTAGGTGTGTCAACCAGCGGCTTTCGGTCTACAATTCAATAGTTGACTAAGCATGTAGACGGTACGGTGTTTCCCTATCTGGACGCGGGTTCGACTCCCGCCAGCTCCACAAACTAAAACCCTAAATACTTGAAAAATAGTAATTTAGGGTTTTTATTTTTAAGCGTGGGGCAGATTTTCAGTTTTTAACGGTCCGACTAAGGTTTTTTATTGTTCCATAATTTCGACGATCAAAAAAAATTGGAAAAATATTTCAAGAGGAGCAATTACCTGTTTCTATTCAGCACACACTAATAATTAATTTCTTCACGGTTCCCATTTCTTCAGGCTTACTGGCCGCGATAAAAAATGTAAGAGATGATCATGATTTTCTTTAATTTGAAACCTATACGTAGTTAATAGTAGGTTGATTGTGTTTATTGAATTATTTCTTTTAGGGGAGGCCAGGTTTTGATAGGTAAAATTGACGCCACAACCATTTAAAAATTAGCAAAAATGAAATTGCTTATATAATAATAATTGGTTCTAACTGGAATCAGAGGCTGATTTTGAAGCGCAAAAATCTTTTCCAACTTTAGACATAATATGTCAACAAAGGTTATGTCAACCCTTGAATTTAATCCTTATCTTAGGCTCTCTGTCTCTGAAATTGGAGACAGAGACAAAGAAGCCATTAGAAACCGTATTACCACAAAAGCCAAACGGCTGCTCAAATTTTGTATAAAACTAAAGTCTAGGAAGGCAATTTTCGATAAAATTGGGATGTTCAATAACACCAAAAATTTTCGAAACCATGTCAACCCGTTGATAGATGCAGTTTGGCTTCAACTCACACTTCTTGAGAAATTCAGGAGTAGAGACCAGCAATATCAGCACTGAACTTGGTAAGCAATTGTTATTAATTTTAGAGGAAGATAATACAGGAAAAACCGGACGCATTCCCGTAGTGTCTTCCAATATTGCCTCGGTAGACTATGATGCAGAAAAGAAGGTTTTAGAAATAGAATTTAACCATGGGCTGTTTATCAGTATTTTGATGTACCAGAAAGGGTATTTGAAGAGTTGGTAAGTTCAGCAGCAAAGGAAAGTTACTATTTGAATGAAATCAAGAAAAGGTATAATTACAATAGTAAATGAATTAATATTGCTTTAAATACGAAGGAAGTCAAAATCGACAAAGATATTTGACAATAACAAAGAAATTTTAAAAAAATTGGAAAAATAAATCCTATAATGAAAATTAACCAAAAAGGACTTGCGAGACTTTTATTCAGGAGAAGATGGAAAGGATGAATACCGGCTAATTGAAAAGGAGATCAATGAGTTGTAATATATAGGAATACGCATTTTAATTTTAGGCTATGGCAACAAAATCACATAAAGCATTTAACGATTTACCTCTTCTTCCTCCAAAACAATCTTTGGTAGAGACAATTGCTATTCTCAAACAGGAAAGTAAATCTGCAGTTGCACTGGCAGAATTAAAAGGTCTTACGAGTACATTACCGAATCCAAATATTCTCATCAATGCTGTTATTTTAAAAGAAGCTCAAGCGAGTTCAGGAATTGAGAACGTGATTACAACCCAAGACAAACTTTATCAGGCGTTATACGCCAAATCAGCAAAACCAGATGTTGCAACAAAAGAGGTTTTACGATACAGAGAAGCACTTCTGATGGGTACGCTTTTAATCAAAGAAAAAAGATTTCTTAATACAAACGGAATAATTACAATTCAGAAAGAATTGGAAGAAAATAATGCTGGACTAAGAAAACTTCCTGGAACGGCATTAATCAACGACTTGACTAATGAAGTGATTTATACACCACCTGATAATTTTGATTCGATTAGTGGCTTAATGAAAAATCTTGAAGAGTATATCAACATTGATGAAGATGATGTTTCTCCATTAATCAAGTTAGCCATGCAACACTATCAATTTGAAAGCATCCATCCTTTTTATGATGGTAATGGTAGAACTGGAAGGATTATCAATGTCTTGTATTTAATTTTGAAAGGTTTATTAAACGAACCTGTATTGTATTTGAGTTCTTATATTATCCATAACAAGGGAGATTACTATCGATTATTACAGGAGGTTCGGACTAAAAATAACTGGGAAGATTGGATTTTGTTTATACTCAAAGGTATTGAGCAGACAGCGCTGAGTACAATTGAGCAAATAAATAAAATCAATCAACTGTTCAACGAAACACAAAAATTGGTGCAGGAGAAATTACCTAGAATCTATTCGAAAGATTTGATAGAGCAGCTTTTCGTTCATCCTTATTGTAAAATAGAGTTTTTGGTGAAAAATTTAAACTTAGAACGTAAAGCAGCTTCCAGACATTTGAATAATTTAAAAGAAATAGACGTTTTAAAGTCACTTTCAAAGGGAAAAGAGGTTATATACGTAAATGAAAAACTGTATAATTTACTGAAAAATGGCTAAAAATAACGTGGGACATTTTGGGACACGTCCTGAAAACGTGAGACAATTTATACGTTTTTAGGACACGTTACAAAAACGTGGGACATTTTGGGACATATAATAATCAACTATGGATACAGACGATTTATCAATACCAACTTATAAAGGAATCATTTTAGAAGCCGAAAAATTCAATCACGAGTTGAATTTGCAATTTGGTGTTCTGGCGTCCAGTTGTAAAGATGATGACGACTATTTGAATCAAGCGGATGCCTTAATAAAAGATTGGCTTCAAATGAATGATTTTGAAGATATTATTGATGGTATTTTCTTTGGGCAAAAAGTAAATGAAAATGCGTTCAGAAAAACTTTAAACATAACCCTATCCAATATTGCTGAAATCAGAAAAACACCAATGAAGCAACGGGAATTTGAAGATTGGGAATAGGTATTATCAATAAAATGGTTTCCAATCACGAAAATATCAACCTTTTACGCTCCCTATTCAAAGGGCGTGAAGATATATTTGCCGTTCGTTGGGAGAAAGGAAACAAATCAGGCTATATGCCAGCCTATTTTTATGACCCTTATCGTTTAAGGGCGCATAAAATGAATGGAGGGACGTTTCAGAATTTTACCGAAAAGTCTTATCTGAAATATACAGATGAACAAATCCAAAAGCATTTGGACGGCTTTCATCATATTGGAATTTACCCTCTATTTCAAGACAATACCACTTGGTTTTTAGCTGCAGATTTTGATAAAGGGAATTGGCAAGATGAAGCCGTTACTTTCCTTAATACTTGTAAAGAAAAAAAAATCCCTGCCTACTTGGAGCGTTCACGTTCAGGTAACGGTGGACACGCTTGGATATTTTTTGATAAACAATATCCCGCCATAAGAAGTCGCAAAATATTCATTTCAATTTTAGAACAATCGGGAGCGTTTTCAATGTTTGATAAAAGCTCCAGTTTTGATAGATTGTTTCCCAATCAGGATTTTCTTTCAGGCAAAGGTTTTGGAAACTTGATTGCATTGCCGCTTTTTAAGCCAACTTTTGAAAAGGGAAATAATTGCTTTATTGATCCAGAAACATTTGAACCATTCACAGACCAATGGGGTTTCCTAAAAAATATTCAAAGGGTTTCCACAGATTTTTTAGACGAGCTATGCAAAACATTATCGCCTAATGTTCCGATAATAAAATCGCAGCCAATAAATGAAAAACTTGGCATTTCTTTAAACAATACGATTCGAATCAGCAGAAATGGATTAACCCCAACGCTTACTCATTTTCTGAAAGAAGAATTAAATTTTGCAAACTCTGAGTTTTTCATCAAAAAGAAATCAAGAAGAAACACCTTGGAAACAGTTCGTTATTTTAAACTGATTGAGGAATCAGAAAGTGAAGTTTTCATTCCTCGAGGATTTATCGGAAGACTACTGCGCTTTTGCAAGGAATCACAAATGGAATTTGGGTTTGTTGATGAAAGAAAGCTAAAACCAACTATTCCTTTTGTGTTTAAAGCTGCTTTGCGAAATCATCAACTTGGAGTAATAGAATCGGTTTCTAAAAAGGACTACGGAGTAATAGTCGCACCACCAGGTTCAGGAAAAACAGTGATTGGATTAAAAATAATTGGGGATAAAGGACAACCTGCACTCATTATTGTTCACCGAAAACAGTTGTTGGAGCAATGGACAGAACGGATTGAAGCATTTTTGGGCATTCCCAAAAGAGATATTGGAGTTATCGGTCAAGGAAAATCTAAAATAGGCAAACAAATTACCGTGGCAACAATTCAAAGTTTGCCAAAACAAATAGAATCTGTTGAAAATCAATTTGGAACTATCATAGTGGACGAATGCCACCACGTTCCTGCCGAAACTTTCAGGAAAACAATTGAAAAACTACAAGCATATTATCTGTATGGATTGACTGCTACCCCTTTCAGAAAGTACAATGATGGGAAAATGATTTTCACCCATTTGGGAGAAATTATTGCCAATATTCAACCCACTGAAATTGAAAATTATAAACAGGCGAAAATCATCATCCGCAACACTGCATTAAATGTTCCATATAATTCTAAGACAGATAGTTTTGAAACATTGTCAAAAATTTTAGTTCACGATACTGCTCGAAACAAACTGATATGGGAAGATGTAAAAACAGAACTGAATCAGGGTAAGAAAGCGGTTATCATCACCGAACGAAAGAGCATATTGATACGCTGTATTTATATTTAAAACAATCGTATGAAGCTATTACGCTGAGCAGAGAAGATTCAAAAACGTCTAAGAAAGCCAAATGGAAAACATTACAAGAAGGGAACTTTCAGGTTTTAATTACAACAGGACAATATTTTGGGGAAGGAACAGATTTACAAAATATTAGCTGTTTGTTTTTGGTCTATCCGTTTTCTTTTGAAGGAAAACTAATCCAATATATCGGCAGGGTGCAACGCTCGGAAATAAATCCGACCATTTATGATTATCGAGATTATAAGATTGATTATCTCAACAAACTTTTCTTAAAGCGAAATACTTATTATCGAAAAATTGACAAGCAGGCAACCTTGTTTGATGAACCAACGGACGAAATCACAACTTCAAAACACGTTTTAACTATAGAAAAGAAAATTAAAGTTCCAATTGAGGAATTGGAGTTTCATTATGGAAGTCTAGCCTTCAAATATGCAGTTGTTGAGATGAATACCGAACTTCAATTTCAGGTTGAAAACATTGAAATTAGACCAGAATTTGAGGTACTTAAACCCTATTTCATCAAAAGATTGAAGTCAAAAAATATTACCGTAGAATTGTTAGCCGAGTTTGAAAACGGAAAATTGGTTTCTCAATTAGCACTATCAACTGATATTGACCGCATCAATAAAGAAGTGGTTGAGGGAGTGAAATTTCAATTTTTGAATAAAAGCTTGCTCAAACAATTCAGTACCAAAAATCAAAACATTTTGACTTCTGATGAATTACA